>Ga0335081_10000144_pt1 | contig 142294 bp, 132 predicted proteins | sample Lox_Sample_35_FD_206713 | JGI IMG/M metagenome (GOLD analysis project Ga0335081, IMG submission 206713) | Soil microbial communities from Loxahatchee National Wildlife Refuge, Florida, United States - Lox_Sample_3.5 | ecosystem: Environmental > Terrestrial > Soil > Wetlands | place: USA... | reverse complement strand
CGCAAGAAAGACGATCGGCTGGATGCGCAGACCTTGGCGCGACTGGCCCGGATCGATCCCCAGTTACTGTATCCGGTGAAGCATCGCAGTGCGCAGGCGCAAGCCGATCTGATGATGATTCGAGCGCGTGCCGGCCTGGTGCGAGCGCGCACCGGGCTGACGGGTGGCCCATCCTTTCGCGTTTTTTGCGAAAGGGTGGGGTTAGCAGGTGTCTAAGCGCCCACAGATTTTGACTTTCGCTTGGACAGAATCGCAGCACGGAATCCCTACCCTTTTGCAAACCGCGCAAAAAGTGGGCCCCCCAGGGATGGCGATCGTTGGCGGCCTGATGATCATCGACGCCGCGGTGTACTTCAGCCTGCACCCCACATCAAGCGTAATAGTCAGAACAACGTGCTCTGCCGCCGGTGCGGTGCGATGCCGAAGTGCTCATAAGCGAGCTGAGTAGCAACGCGGCCGCGCTGGGTGCGGTCCAGGAATCCGATCTGCATCAGAAATGGCTCGTAGATTTCCTCGATCGCGTCCGGCTCTTCGGCGAGAACGGCGGCCAGCGTATTCACGCCGACCGGGCCACCCTGATATTTCTCGATGATGGTCAGCAGCAGGCGACGGTCCACCTCGTCGAATCCATAGTGATCGACTTCCAGCATTTCGAGCGCCGCCTTCGCCGTGGGCTCGTCGATCTTGCCTGCCCCGCGCACCTGCGCATAGTCGCGCACGCGCCGCAGCAAGCGGTTGGCGATCCGGGGAGTTCCGCGCGAGCGGCTGGCGATCTCTTTCGCCCCGGCGTTGTCGATTTCGACGCTGAGAATTTCCGCCGAGCGTTCCACGATCACCTGCAAATCTTCCGGCGTGTAGAATTCAAGCCGCAGAACGATCCCGAAGCGCGCGCGCAATGGCGCGGAAATCAGACCCGCCCGGGTGGTCGCACCAACAAATGTGAATGGCTTCACTTCCAGTGTGTGCGTTCGGGCTGACGGCCCTTGCCCAATGATGATATCGAGCTTGTAATCTTCGAGCGCCGAGTAGAGCAATTCTTCGAGAACCGGCTGCAGGCGATGAATCTCGTCGATGAACAGAACCTGCTTGTCCTGCAGATTGGTAATGATCGCCGTGAGGTCGCCCTTGATCTGCAGCAGCGGGGCCGCCGTCGGCTGAAAGTGAACGCCGAGTTCGTTGGCGATGATGTTGGCCAGCGTCGTCTTGCCCAGCCCCGGAGGCCCATAGAGCAACACGTGGTCCATGGCCTCGCCGCGGGAGCGCGCCGCTTCAATCGCAACCGCTAGCTGCTCTTTAACCTTTTTTTGCCCGATAAATTCCGCGAGCCGCTGTGGGCGCAGCTTCAGCTCAAAGGACGAATCGTCTTCCACCGCCGCGGCCGAGACCAGCCGCTCGCGATTGGGGCTGAGGTTGGGATTGTTCCTGGCCGTCGCCACTGCTCGGATAGTAGAACGAAATGCGAAAGCGCGCAACGGAATCTGACTTGCCTCAGCGGGCAGGCCGCACTGAAGAACCTTCAACCACAGAGATCACAGAGTTCCACATGCAGTGACTGCGTCTCCCGTGTCCTCTGTGGCGAAAAGTCAATAATGGAACCGGTACCGCAGCTCCACGTAAATTTCCCTCGGATTGTTCCAGTGGAATCCTCCGAAGGTCACGCTGTTATCCAGTTCGACGCGGCGATTGGCGACATTGAGCAGGTTGAGGGAAGCCGAAATGCGTTCACCGAAATCCTTCCCCAGGGTGAGATCAAAGGTCGTGTGCTGCGGCAGATAATCACCGGGATAGGGCTGGCCGGGAAAGCCATTGGTGAAACCGGAGCCGTAGTAAACGTTGGACGAAGCGTAAGCGCGGAACGGCAACGTGACATCGCCGCCGACGTTCAGCGTGTTGCGTTGATCGTGATCGAGCGCGCAAAAACTGCCGGCGGGCGCAGGATCGCAGACGTTGGTGGTGAAATCGGTGAGCCCTCCGGTGATTCCTCCCGCCGCCTCGGCGATCTGGTTGGAATACGCCAGATGGATCTGCGCGCGGTGCGCCAGACGGGGCGATCGGAGCGTGACTTCCCAGCCACGGATCAGTGCCTTATCGATCGTGAGGGGGAAGAAGAGATTTGACTCGCCGATCACGTCATGATCGAAGAAGTTGTTGGCGCGAGTGCGAAAGGTATCGGCGTCGAGCGTCCAACCATGGAACGGAATATTGACGCCGAACTGCGATTCTTCATCGCGTTCTCCGTGGAGAGTGATGAAGCCGCAATCACTTTCGTTGCAGAAGTTGAGGAGGGGGCCGGAAGCGGTGACCAGCGGCGGCGCCTGGTAGTAGTGGCCGTAGAAGGCGCGGAACACCCAATGCAAATGGGGAACGGTTAATGCTGCGCCGAAGCGGGGACTGATCGCAGACTCGGAGAAACCGTTAGCTCCGGAGAAGTGCGTGGGCCGCATACCGGCCGACAGGCTCAGCCAGGAAACAGGCTTGAACGTGTCATCGACGAAGAAGGCGGCGAGTCCGCCGGTGGGACTTTCGACGTCGGAGAACGGAGGATTGCCGCTTCCGTCGTTGAAGATCGCGCCGAACATCTCATGATTCGACTGATAAAAGCTGTACATCCCGGCCTGAAAGTTGTTTCTCAACGTATTCGCGTTGAAGCTGGCCTGCCCTCCGGCATAGGTCGAGGTGCGATCCTGATTGGCCGCAACCGGGGTGTCCTGCGGAGAACTCGCATAGTTCGCCGCGTTGTAATGATAGAAGGGCGAGACGGTCAGCAGCAGCTTCGAATTGAAGGTGTGAACCCAGGAAAAGTTCAAAACCGCATCCGATTCGTGGTCGCTGTCTCGCAGTCCAATACTGGGATACTGAGGCGTGAAATCATTTTCCGGAATCGACCCGTTCTCGATGTCATTAGGGAAAGGATCGTAAGGAACTTGATAAAAATCCTTTCGCAGCGAAGTTACGAACCGCAGCTGATTTGACGGATCCGCGTTGAAAATCAACGATCCAAAGCCGCCGTATCCGTTTTCGGCATCGTGAACGACCTGCGGCACAGGAGTTTCGATTCCGAGATTACTGCGATTTCCATTCACGCTGGCGTAATAGGCGAAGCGCTGCGTGTGACTGCCGAAGCTGAGCTGATCGTTGGTCTGATAGAAATTGCCGGCGCTTAGAACCAGTTCGGCCTCGCGATTGCGCTCAAATCCGGTGCGAGGAACAACGTTGAACACACCATAGGTTCGGTCCCCGAGTTCAGCGCCATAGCTGCCGCGGCTGGCTTCAAGGTAGTCGATGTCCTTGGGATCGAACTGCGGCCCCAGATTGGATGCGATATTGGTGTTGGGAACAGGGACGCCGTCGATGAGCCAGCTTACCTGATGTCCGCCACGAATGTGCAGCTGATCATGGGTGACGTATGCGCCGGGGACGTAGTTGGTGATCATGGCGAGGCTGTTGGTACGGTCGGCTCCGGGAGTGTCGGCGATCTCGCGACGATCCACCACAGTCGTGGGAGTGGCTGAGTCGGTAGGAACAGATTCCGCAGCCGCCGAGACATTGATGCTTTCCTTGGCCCCGGCAACGTTGAGAGCAAAGTGTAGGACCGGCTGCGAGCCGGAGGTAACCAGAACATCTTGCTTGGCCTGATCGAACCCAACTGCGGCAACCGTAACCACGTATTCTCCGAGAGCCACGGCAGGAAAGGCGAAGTCACCGCCCGAATTGGAGTTGACGGTCGCGACCCAGTCGGAATTTTTGGCCTTGATCATGACCATGGCATCGGACACGGGACGATGTTGTGGATCGTGGATAACTCCGCGGACGGATTCGACTACGTCGGCAAATGCCGGAATGCTGGCGACAAATGAGAACCACGCAGCCAGAATAACGACACAGACTAGCTTTCCAGCGGTCAACTTCCGAGTGCTTGAATTCTCGCAAGCGTGTGGCATGTCTTTCTCCTAGTGAACTCTCATGGATGCGGTGCTACCGGGGCAGTTCCGATCTTGATTTCGGCGGCGTGCAGCTTGTCGCCGTTCTGGTGAGCGTGGATCACCACGCGGCTGCCGATCACGATGTCTTTCGCGCTGACCGGCGATGTTCCTTTGAGGAAGTGCGTTTCCGCGTCATACGCGACTATCTTGATCGATCCGTCGGTAGTCATGACCGAGACGGAATGGTCGGTCCTCCCAACGACAGTTCCCATCACGTGTGTGAGATTTCCGTGCGCATAGAGCAGCGTGCAGAAACACAGCGCAAGCAGCAAAACCGCAGCGACATTCTTCATCGTGTTTTCTCCGAAGCCGATCTGTGAGGGTTCGGACCGGCGGCCGCAGGCTCGCCGTTCAGAAACTCCTCTTCTTCTTTCTCTTCTTCCTGTTCGGCCACACTTCTTGGATTGAAGTGTTCCATCTGGTGGATTTCATCCTGCGTGAGTTGCGGCAGATGGCGGATGAATAGCACAAGCTTCCAGCTGTCCATGTCGCTGTCGGGATCGCCCCAGGCGGGCATGCCAGTCCAGCGCACACCGTTGTGAATGATGTAATAAAGCTCGCCGTCGCTCAGTCGCTGCGTGGCGCCCGACCGCATGTCGGGAACACGCGGGAAAAAGTTGCGCCCCATCTCGGTGGCGCCGCTGCCGTCGTTGCCGTGGCAGGAGGCGCAGTGGTCGGCAAAGTGGCGAGCCGATTCCTGCAGGAGCTCTGGGGAGCTGTGGAATGGATTCTTGCTGTTGCGGGCGGCACGCGGAATCGACCACGAGCGCAGGGTACGAGCCAAAGCCACCTCTGTAGGGCTCGGCTCTCCCCGCGCGCTGGGATAACTGCCCAGCACTTCGGACATCCAGACTCCGATTCCGGCAACAAGGAGAGCCGTCAAACCAATCTTTAGTTCCAGTGACACGGAATTCCTTTCAAACCGCGAGGTGATCCTGCGCGAGCTCAATCGACGGTAGGGAACGATTCACGCTCAACACAGCGGCAGTGCGCGCATAGAAACACTGCGCTTGGACAAGCGTTCAGTTCCTCAGCAGATGTGTGGCGATCGAAGGATCAGCAGGTGGGAGGGGCGCGGGTCGATTGCGGTGAAAGCAATTCCCTGGAAGGAACGATCGGCCGGGAATCAACCTCGCGCGTTGTAACATTCTGTGCCGGGATGTGCCGGTGCGCGGCGTTCGCGGTAGCCCATTGGGGCGTCGTCACGGCGTGGCAGCAGCTGTGATTGCAGCATCCGGTGCCGCGAACGACGGGCGCGTCCGAGCTCGTCGAGTCCATGCAGCGATGCGCGCCCATGCGCCGGCAACAGGCACGTATGGGCGCAGCCGTGGCCTGCAGCGCAAGCGGAGCAAGCATGCCCGCGAGCGCAAACAGCAGCAGAAGTCGTGCGGTCAGGCGCTGCATGTTTCTGAGGTGGACAGAACCCTAGGTGACGCAAGGATAAAACAACGCGGCGCAGCGCCGCAAGCGAATCCGTCGTAATCATTTCGTCAGCACGTATCGGCCGCCGTTCGTAAACGCGATAACGAGGCTCATCAGAATCAGCATCACCTCGTAGTGCCAGCCGGATGACTTTTCGCCCCAGAATCCCGTGTGCCACACAAAGATCTTCTTCTGGATCGCCCCCAGCATGATCAGGATCAGCCCGAACGCGGCGAGTTGCGTCAGAACTCCCGCCGCGACGCCCAGACCGCCGGCGAGTTCCGCGATGCCCAGGAATAGCGTGAAGCCCTTCGACATCTCGATACTCCTGGCTCGCTCTGCGGGATTCTTGACGTGGCTGTATCCGCTGGTCACAAAGATCAAACCGATCATCAGGCGGAGAAGAATAATTCCAAGATCGGTGAAGCGGGAGAGTGCGGGAAACATGCGTGCCTTTCTTGCGAGGGGCTGCGTGCGCTGGTTTCTCTTGTAGCGAGACGGCTTATTCGATGCCTTGAGATCAGGAAAAGATAATACCCGACCGAGGAAGTCGAGAACAGGCTACGCTTTGCCGTTCACTTTGGCCCACCACCAGCGCACGCCCACGAACAGGAAACGCCAGTCGTGGAAGAACTCTGGCGGCTTGCCTTCAAAGGCGTGGCCGATAAACTGCAGCATCCAACCGACGAGAAACAGCGCCACGGCCAGATACCAGAGGCGGTGAAACAGAAATCCGGCGAGAAAAAATGGCAGGGAAACTAGAATTGTCGGAATTCCGTAGGTGTGGCAGACGCGATTGACGGGATGCTGGTGGCTGCGGGAATACTGCTCGATCCACTGCTCGTTGGTCCGGTCGCCCAACATCGAGCCGATCATACTATGGAGGGGGACTTCACAGTCAACCCGGTGGCTCGGAAGGTCAGTTTCAAACGTCCCTTTGTGGTGTCATCCCGAAAGCCCGCGCTTTCACCAGCGGGCGGAGGGATCTCCCTTGAGATACAGCCGACTAGCGGGAGATCCCTTGCTCCGCCTCGCTGCGCTCGCCTCCGGCTGAAGCCGGAGGTCTACCAGAGAACGGCTTCGCTCGGGATGACGCCTTGTGGAATCATTCGGATTCAAATTGAGCGACTCCCAACTGGCTCCAGCGGTTGAGGCTTCCGCTTCCAGCGTGGTAGCATCCATAGTTTTGGCAGGTCTTTGGGTGGGCTTCTTCCTGTCCTAATCCTCTTCACGGGCCGCTTCCTTCCCACTCCTGCCTGAAGGAGCCCAACTTGAAAGTCTATTCCGGAGAGAACATAAGGAATGTCGCGTTGGTCGGCCACGGGCACGCGGGCAAGACCACCCTGGCGTCGGCCATGCTGTTCACCTCAGGAGCCACACAGCGGCTGGGCCGCGTCGACGACGGTTCATCTACGACGGACTACGACGAGGAAGAAGTTGCCCGTCAGATGTCGATCTCGACCGGCATGGCGGTTGTGGAGTGGGGAAAAACAAAGATCAATATCCTCGATACGCCCGGTTTCAACATGTTCGTTCACGAAGCGAAGATGGCGCTGCCTGTAGTCGACGCCGCCATCGTCGTGGTGGACGGGGTCGCCGGCGTGGAAGTCGTCACCCAACGCGTGTGGAATTACTGTGAGGAATTCAACACGCCACGCCTGATTGTGGTGAATCGGATGGATCGCGAGCGCGCTGACGCCGCGCGAGTACTGGATTCAGTGGAAAAAGCTTTTGGGCGAAACGTGATCCCGATTGAGCTACCGATCGGCGCGGAGAAGAGTCTTGCCGGGGTGATCGACCTGGTCCGGATGAAAGCCTATACGTACGACATGGGCGGGAGCGGAAAGGGAAGAGAAACCGAGATTCCTGCAAATCTGAAGGAGCAGGCGCAGGCCGCGCACGAGCGGCTGGTGGAACTGGTCGCCGAAGGCGACGATGCGCTAATGGAGAAATTCTTCGAAGCGGGCACGCTCGCCGAGGAAGATCTGGTTCCGGCGCTGCACAACGCCATCCGCGAAGACAAGATTTTCCCGGTGATCTTCAGCTCAGGCTTGGGCAACATCGGCGCCGATCGTGTAATGGACTTCATCGTTGACTACACCCCAGCGCCATCGGAACACGAATGGGTGCAGGGTGAGGCGGCGGCTGGCGGAAATGGAGACGTCCCTCGTCGCCACGAGACCGATGCCGAGCCGGTTTCGTTGTATGTGTTCAAAACTGTTTCCGATCCCTTCGCCGGCCGAATCTCCTACTTCAAGGTTTTCTCGGGTGTGCTAAAGAATGACGCCACCTTGCAGAATTTCAGCAAAAACTCCCAGGAAAAATTCGCCCACATCTCGACCATGCAGGGGAAAAACGCGGTTCCGGTGAACGAGTTGCATGCGGGAGATATCGGCGCGGTCGCAAAACTGAAAGACACGCTCACGGGGGACACCTTAGGCGACAAGTCCGCTCCTATTCAATATCCACGAGTCAAGCTGCCGGAGCCGGCGATCACCTTCGCGATCGAGCCGAAAACACGCGGCGACGAAGATAAGCTCGGCCCCGGCCTGCACAAGCTGATGGAAGAAGACGCCATGCTGCGCTTCTTCCGCGATCCGCAGACGAAAGAATTTCTTATCGCAGGCACCGGACAGCAGCATATTGAAGTCACCGTCTCGAAATTGAAGAAGCGCTACAACACGCAAGTGAACCTCAAGGCGCCCAAGGTACCCTATCGCGAGACCATTCGCGGCAAGGCCGATGTTCAGGGACGTCACAAGAAGCAGACCGGCGGTCACGGGCAGTTCGGCGATTGCAAGATCAAGATGGAGCCGCTGCCGCGCGGCGGAGAGTTCGAGTTCGTCAACGACATTTTCGGCGGCGCGATTCCCAAGAACTTCATTCCTGCCGTCGAAAAAGGAATCAAAGACGCTGCGGGGCGCGGATATCTTGCGGGATATCCGGTTGTCGACTTCAGAGTTGTCCTATACGACGGCTCGTATCACGACGTCGACTCGAACGACTTGTCATTCCAGCTGGCGGGCCGCATTGCATTTCGCAAAGCAATGGAAATCGCCAAGCCCACGCTGCTCGAGCCCGTCATGAACGTTGAAATCACCGTCCCTGACGATTTCGCCGGATCGATCATGGGCGATCTCAACAGCCGCCGCGGGCGCATCCAGGGCATGGACAACAAGGCCGGCAACACCATCGTAAAAGCCGAAGTCCCGATGGCGGAGATGCTGACCTACGGCGCCGACTTGACCTCGATGACCCAGGGCCGCGGTTCATTCAATATGGAAATGCACCATTACGACGTCGTGCCCGGCCAGCTGCAGGAAAAGATCATCGAGAAGGCAAAGGCAGAGCGCGGCGAGGTGAAGGAAGAGGAAGAGTAAGACAGTCGCAAGTCCTGAGCCCCGAGTCGTGAGGTAAAGGGGCTCGGCTCATCGAATAATGTAGGGACAGCCGCCCTCGGCTGTCCGGTGGAGCATAGCTCCACAGCCACCTGACGAGGTCTTGAATGAGAGTTATATTTCTTGCTGGTTTTGTGCTTCTTTGCGCATTGATTCCGCTCACACACGCTGCCGAACCCCAGATTTTCCCCACCTCTGCCGGCCCGGTCAAAATCACTCCGCTGAACCATGCCTCGACGCTCATCGAAGCCGGCGGCAAGACCATCTATCTCGATCCTGCGAAGCCGGTGAAGTTTGAGGGTTTGCCGAAAGCTGACCTGATCCTGATCACCGACATTCACGGCGACCACATGGATCCCGACTCAATTAAATCCGTCAGCAAAGCGGATACGGAAATCTTCGCAGCGCCCGCCGTAACCCAGACAGTGACGCAAGCCACGCCCCTCGCCAACGGCGAATCGAAAACCTGGCAGAGCTGGACCATCGAAGCCACGCCGGCCTACAACATCAAGCGCGGACCTGCCCCCGGCAAGCTCTTTCACGACAGAGGCCGCGGCAATGGATACGTGCTCACCTACGGCGGCAAGCGCTTTTATTTCTCAGGCGACACGGAAGGCGTGCCCGAGATGCGCGCCCTCAAGAACATCGATGTCGCTTTCGTTTGTATGAACCTGCCGTACACCATGCCGCCGGAAGAAGCCGCGGATGCGGTCAAAGCGTTTCATCCCAAGGTGGTGATCCCGTATCACTACCGCGGTTCCGACCTGACAGTCTTTCAAAAGGCATTGGAAGGAACTGGCATCGAGGTGCGCATACTCGACTGGTATCCGAAATAGTCTCTTTCGCGGACGAGAGTGTCGCGCCACAAGAAACGCTCCCCGAAACAAACAAGGCCGACCCTTAGGGATCGGCCTCGGTCTCGTTACCAACGGCTTACCATCGATTGTCTTTGTCGCCGCCAAACAGGTCTGACATCACTTTCGAATTGGCGTCGCAGGCGTGATTCAGGCAGGGCAGTCCAAAACCGCCCTCGAACGTCCGCAGCAGCGAGAAGTGTGTGTAGTACTTGTTGCTGCTCAGGCCGTGCTGTCCGTAGTTCGTGTCCACAATCAACAGCACCTGATTGAGGTTGGGCACGAAACTGTAGTCGTTTTCATCCCACCAGACGACAATTGCATTCCGGCCGTGCTGCCACACCGGAGACCTGTGGATAGCCGCAACGACCGTTCTTAAAGTAAGGTCACCAACGTAAATCAGGGCCGGGTTCAGACCGGCCTGCGAACCGTCGTCCACGGGGTCAAAGGCGCACTGCGTGCCGCCGTTGCCACGCCCGTGCTGGTCGTTGCACTGGTTCGGGACAATAATCGAAAAGTTCGGGAGATGGCCGGAAGCCAGGTCATCCCAAAGACCCTTGTCGCCTTCGAATCCAACAACGTTCGCCAGACTGTTGTGGGGATCATGACCTTCCTGCACGCTCTTGAAATAGACAAAAGGGTTGTGCTTCGCGGCATACAGTTTCAAAAGCGCACTTGCGCCACCGAGAGAATCGGGAGGCGGGAGCGTGGCGTCGGTGAAATATCCATCGCTGTAATCGACGCGGTCAGCTCCGGTCGGCGGCAGGCTCTCCTGATAGCTCTTCCAGCGAAGGCCATGTTCCACCAGCTGATCTCCAATCATCTTGCCGACAGTGGGAGCGGCAGCGAGTCCGCTGCCGTCGATGTCAATCAAGCCTGGGGGGCAGGGATCGGTCGTCGACGGATCCGGGCACTCGTTGGTTAGATCGATAGGCGGCGTGGCGGCATCGATGCCGACGCCAGCGATCGGACAGACATTCGGACTCGCTGGAAAGTCAGTGGTGAGATATCCAGGCGGGATAATATTCGGCGTGCAGTTCGGGTTGTGCCAGTCCGGACCGTTGTCGCTGCGAACGCCAAAGTTCGATCCGCCCACCAGTTCCAGATAGTTCGTGCTGCTTGGGTGCCCGATGGCGAAGTAGTTGGTCGCGGAATTCGCCGACTTCGCATACTGATTCGCGAAAGGCGCAGCCGGGTTCCCCACGATCTGGCTGTAGCCATGGTTCTCCATCAGGATGACGAAGACATGGTCCAGGCTCGGAACGCCCGAGGGAACGCGGCCCTCTTGAGCCAAGACCGCAGTGGAAAGGGCGAGCACGGCAATAACGATTAGAGTTTTCTTCATTGTGATCTCCTGATTCCCAACAAAATAGTTGAGGGTTGTTTTATGCAGGGGGCTTACGGTCGGATGAAAAGACTGCGCCAGAAACAGAACCCAGACTGATTTCCAGATCGACACGCTAATTGCCTACTGTTAAAGCGGGGTGACTACGCAGTTAAAACTGGATGAATTCAAGGCTTGAGCGGCAGCGTGGGCGGGTTTTAGTCCCCGGCATGGAGTGGCGGACCGATTGGCCAGCGAGTTAAAGTGTTACAACGTGACCCGTAAAATCTATTCTTTCTTTCTTATTCTTCCCGTCATCTTTTATTGCTCCTGCAACCAGTCCAAGCCGCCCGCGACCAAGCGCTATTCCTTCACCGGACGCGTGGTATCGGTCGATTCGAGATCGCAGACGGCGCTCGTCGATGGCGACCTGGTTCAGGGATATATGGAAGCCATGGCGATGACCTACAAATTCAAACCGCCCTCCACCTTGCGCAATCTCACGCCGGGCGATTCGATTTCGGCGGATCTCGTAGTCGTCGATCACGATCCGCGCGACGAGAGCACCGACGAGGAATCCTGGCTCGAAAACGTGAAGATCACGGGTCGCGAAAAAGCCTCGTCTGCCACCAGCCCAACCTCATTTCACATGCCTTCGGCCGGAGAGGACGTTCCGGATTTCGCCTTCACGAATCAGGACGGGAAACACATCTCGCTGCGCCAGTACCGCGGCAAAACGCTGCTGGTCACATTCATTTACACGCGCTGCCCCTTTCCGGATTTCTGTCCACGAATGAGCGGCAATTTTGCCGAAATCTATAAGCAGGCGGACGCCAATCCGCAACTTGCGGCGCTGCACCTGCTGAGCATCAGCTTCGATCCAGAACATGACACGCCTAAAGTCCTGCGCGATTATGGATTCTCCGTTGCCCACATGCATTCCGCACAGCTTTTCCGGCGCTGGGAGTTCGCTGCTCCCCGCGCTGCGGATTTGCCGAAGATCGCCGAGTTCTTCGCGCTCACGGTAAAGCCGGAGGGCGGCATGATCACGCACAACCTCAGCACGGCGGTGATTGGCCCTGACGGGAAGATCGTGAGCTGGTATCACGGCGGCGACTGGCAGGTTGCAGACGTGGTGAAGGATGCTGCTTCCGTGAGTGTGGCCGCGAGCATCCACCATTGAGAATTGCGATTCGTGATTTCTGATTGTTGATTGCAAGTCTCTCGGGAGAAACCTTTAATCAACAATCAACGATCAGAAATTCACTGGAGGGTGCTCGGACGAAGTTCTAAATGACTCTTTGGGCAACCGTGGAAGGGCGGCCCTTTAGGGCCGCGTTCAGCGTAAAATTTCAGGGGCTTTAGCCCCGGTTCCAAAACTATGAAATATCTTCTGCTCATTCTCGCCATTTTCGGCATCATCGTCTCGTCACTTGCGCTTCGCGAGCACTATCGCGAATACGGAGATTCGCCGTGCAGCATCAACGAGCGCTGGGACTGTGGCGTCGTGAACCACAGTCCGTTTGCGATGCTCGGGCCCATCCCTGTCGCAGCTGTCGGCATCATCGGATACATTCTCATGGGCGCGCTTGCCTTCCTGCGCTCATATCGTGTGCTGCTGGTGCCAACGTTCGCCGGACTGACGTTCTCTCTCTATCTGGCACATATCGAAAAGGACGTGCTCGGTGTATGGTGCGTTTACTGCGTGATCTCGCTGGGAATTATTTCGCTGATGTCGTTACTAAACCTCGGGGCTGTGGTATCGCAATTTGTCCGGAAACCATCCACGACTTAGGGTTGCCCCACTCTTATCTCGCCGCCTTTGCGAGATAGGGTGGGGAGGTTCCTACCGTCTCGCGCCTATTTTGCGGTTGATGTCTCCCGCGAACTCGATAAAGAAATTCAGCAGAGATCCGTAGGCCACCTGCCCGAGCATGGCACGTCCGCCTTCCGCGAAGGCGTTCCGTGGATGCGGCTTCCATGCAGTAGAAATCAGTCCTCCGCCAAATGCTCCGGCGTACAAGCCGAGTTGCGGACGCAAGTTGTGCTCGCTGTGGTTGTAGGTAAGAAAGTTCCGCAGGATGGCGTGCCCGGCGCGCGGCCAGAATCCTCGGCACTGGCATTGGTCGTAACGCGGCTCATAGCGCAGCGCCGCGTTTCCGAGAAAGGCCAGGCTGTTCGAAGTGATGAACTGCCCTTCACGCGACGCAAAACGTTCCCCGTATCCGCGCAACCCCTCATCCCATTGCTTTGGGCTGCCTCGCGCCTGGTCAATTCCGGCGGCAAACATTCGTTTCATGTACGCGCCCGGGGTGGTGAGCGTCTGCTGCAGATACAACTCGCGGCGCTCGTGGAACGTGAGCGGAAGCATCGTGCGCCCTTTTTTGATGTAAACCCCCGTGACCCAGCTGGCCTCCCAGTTGCGGGCATGCACCATCGTGGCCTCGCCCATGTGGATCGTGGCCTTCGCCGCCTCCACGGTGACTTTTTTCGTCTCTTCGGCCATGCCCTGGGAGTTCCTCTTTTCTTGCGGCTGCGCTTGCTGCCGATTGGGTTCCGGCGCAGAAGGCAGCTCGGAAGGATTCTGCGCGAGCGCAGCCGTGCCAGTAATTACAACCAGGCACGCGGTACGAAGGATGTGAAACAGGACGATCCGCCGGGAGCGTGCGCGCGACAAGAACCCACCCTTCTCAACCCGCTAGATTCTGTTCGATGCGCTTGGCTGGATGGACGTTGCAGAACTGTCGCGCCTCCTAGAAAAAGGGGACCGGGAAGAACACGACTTCAGTCGTGCCGATCTGGGCCTTTGTAGCAATACGGCTTTAGCCTCTGAGGTGTGCCTTACCGTGTCGCCGTGACTGCAAGGGGCGCTGCCTTCGCGGCATTGCCCTCCAGATCACTGATGGAGTGCAATCTCACCATTGCATCGATGACTGCGTTTCGCCGCTGTAGGGCACGATCTGGATGTGTGAAGGGAGAATAGCGCGAAGGTGCTTGTACAAGGCCAGCGAGCAAAGCCGCATCTGCAATGTTTAACTCGTCCGGCCCCTTTCCAAAGTAGTATTCAGAGGCCGCCTTAACACCGTTTATGTTTTCACCGAAGCCGACCCGGTTGGCAAAGATGGTCACCAAGTCATCGTGCGAAAAATGCATTTTTAGTTGTTCCGCCAGACGTGCTTCTTTCCATTCCCGCTCCAACGTTCGGGAAGGCGCGCAGAACATTGTGCGTGAGATTCGGAATGATAACAAAGAGTAGCCGGCACGGTCATAGCCTTCAGCTGCGTTCAGGGCCGCGCGAAAGTTGTATCCGAGTGCATCGGACGGAATCGCAACAACACCTCGTTCGAGGCATGCGTCCGAGACGCTGCTCGCCTGTTTGGGAGCATACCGAGCGATCGCCTTGATGTCAGGCAGATCACCCGAATAAAAGAAAAACCAGGCGAGGACGATGTCAGCTGTAACGATCGTTAGAGAGACAGCAACGGCGAACAGGATTCCAGACGTGCGAAGAAAACCAAGTTTTTGAGTAGCTTGCTGCAGCACTCCTCACCCTCGCTCGAACGCGTGCTTCTTGTCTAATTCTTCGACCGCGGCGCGGCGCGCCTGCTCGAATCGTTCTGCCTGATTCATCAGGCCCTCGGTCGCCTCGGCGAATTCATCTTCGATACGTAGCAATCCCTGTCTGGCGATGAGGCGAGCGGCAATTTCCACGACGTGAGCGGGAGTCGTCTGCACATATTGCGCCTCAGTGGGATCGCCAATCCACACGCGCCTGTCCCCGCCGAGTTTCGTCTGCCAAAACACTTTTCTCTCGATGAACTCTGCCATCGCGTCGTCGGTCGCCTTGCCAAAGATCCATTGCTGACGTTTGAAGTCGTAATGCCGGCTGGAAAACGGCACCGGAAGCAGCTTCCCCGACTTCAGAAATTCAATCTGCCGCCGGTCTACTTCCTTGCGCAAGGCATTGATCACCGGAGCTTCAGCGTCCCTCGGCTCAAGCGAGGGCATGACTTCTTTCACCGTCTGGGACAAGTTCACTGCTACCGGCGCGTGCAGGCCTTCTGAGCCTTCCAACCGGATGTCTCCGTGCACTACCCAGAAATCTGCCCCCGAAGTCGACTGATGGAACGGCCACTTGAGGTCAATCGTCAGCGGCAGGCCGGTGAGGGTCACCCAGATCTTCCTAGACTGCTGGGATGCATCCACATTCTGACCAGACATCTGTGTCATCGAGCTTGTCCTTAAGGTATTTTTCCCAGGAGAGTTGATGCAACGATTTTAAAGGGAGCTAGGGGATAGGGAATAGGGGACGAGCGGTACCAATCAGTGGACGGCCTTCAACCCTAGCCTCTAGCCTCTAGCCCCGAGTCTCTGATCTCTGCTCCGTCGAGTGCCGCCCTTACTTTCAATGCCAGCTCTTGTTTGGTAAAGGGCTTCTGCAGCAACTGCACGCCAGACTCGAGCAGGCGATGTTGCGCTACCATCTCATCGGTATATCCCGTCATGTACAGGATTCTTGTTCGCGGATGCTCGCTCAGAATTCGTTCCGCCAGTTGCCGCCCGCTCATGCCGGGCATGATGACATCAGTCAATAAGAGATGGATCGGCCCGACCGAATTGGCCACTCTCGCGATTGCTTCCTCCGCGCCGCCCGCTTCGACGACGCGATATCCATAGCTTTCCAGAAAAATGCGAGTCAGCGCGCGCAAGTCTTTTTCGTCTTCCGCAATCAGAATCGTCTCCGTTCCCCCAGCAACAACTTGCGGCGCGCTCCCCATAGTTTCGCATCGCACTTCGCTTTCCGCGGCCGGCAGGTAGATGCGGAATTCGGTCCCCTGTCCGGCCTCGCTCTCCACTTGAATGCTGCCTCCGCTCTGCTTCACGATTCCGTAGACCGTGGCCAGGCCGAGTCCCGTGCCTTTTCCGACAGGCTTGGTGGTGAAGAATGGCTCGAAGATATGCGACAGCGTAGCGGCGTCCATGCCATGCCCGGTGTCGGAGACGCGCAACATGACGTAATGTCCGGGCGCCAAATCGAGATCGCGCCCACGCCCGGCGGTGATCTCTTCATTGCTGGTCTCCATGGTGAGCCGCCCGCCTTGCGGCATCGCGTCGCGGGCGTTGATCGCCAGATTCATCAGCACCTGCTCGACTTGTCCCGCATCGGCTTTCGCCGTGCCCAGTGACGGATGGAGCTTCGCGATCAGCTCAATGTCTTCGCCAATCACTCGCGCCAGCATCTTCTGCACATCCGCGACCGCCTCGTTCAGGTCCAGAATCGTTGGCTGCAACACTTGCTTGCGGCCGAAGGCCAGCAGTTGCTGCGTCAGGGATGCGGCCCGCTCGGCCGCGCGCTGAATCTGCTGGATGCCGTTACGCGTCCGCTCATCGTTTCCCATCGCCAACAGCAGTTCTCCATGGCCAATGATGATGCTGAGGATGTTATTGAAGTCGTGGGCAACGCCTCCCGCCAACCGCCCGATCGCCTCCAGTTGCTGCGCATTCCTGAGCTGTTCTTCCATCTGCATCTGATCGGTGACGTCACGGGTAATGCCCCAATCCCGCACCCAATGGCCGTTTACGACGGTACCTACCATCGTGTTACGGAAAATTCTTTTCCTTCCGTGCGCGTCAATCTCGCGGGATTCCTGATTGGCGATCCGATATCCGTTCCGAATGTAGTTCTCTATGAACTGCCGGGTGACCGGATCGTGCAAGACCAGAAATTCCGACAGTTTTTTCCCCTCCAACTCCTTCGACGACGCAAAACCATACATCCGCGCCATGGCGTCGTTGCACTCCGCCATGTAACCGGTCTTGTATCCCCACGCGAGCTGCTCCTCGATCGATAGATGAGTGGGGACCGGCGGGTCATACTCCATGCGATAGATTCCTTCGGAACTCTCATTGACGAATCTGCGATACCGTTCTTCGCTCTCGCGCAGCGCCTCTTCCGCTTCCTTCTGCCGCGTTATGTCGATCATCTGGCCGCGGGCCATTCGTTTCCCGGTATCTGCGCTGCGAAAGATCGTTCCTTCGTCGCGAATCCAAACGTGCCGTCCGTCCCGGTGAATCATCCGGTACTCAAACTGAAAGGGGACGCCCTCCTGCCAGGCGTCCTCGGTCGTCGCGACGCCCCGATCGTCAGGATGCAAGTGCTCCCACCAGAACATCGAGTTGGACATGCATTCTTCCGGACCATACCCGAGAATTTTCTTCACCTGCGGGCTGACATAAAAAAACGGCCCGGTTGCTCCCGCTTCGGCAAGGTAGGAAATTGCCGGCACCTCTTCGACCAGCAAACGATATCGCGCCTCGGCCTCGAGCAGTGCCGCCTCCGTGCGCTTGCTCTCCTCGCGGGTACGAATCGCGGTGATGCCGTAGGCAAGATTCTCTGCGATCTCCTCCAGCAGTTGCACCTCGGGTCCCTCGAACGAGCCGGCCTCGCGCGCATAGATCGTCAGCGAGCCGAAGGGTAAACCCGCGACCCGAAGTGGAAAGGTGATGAGAGCTCCGTAGCCCATCCGGCGGGCCCAATCCCGCCAGGGTTCAAAGCGCGGATCGGTTTGCGTATCCGTAATCAGACAGGGCCTGTTGTCGCGAATGGCTGTGCCCACCGACCCCCGGCCAGTAGGTTTGTCTGCGGACCAGTTGACTGCTGCCGTGTTCAAAATACCGGCGTCGTCGCCGGCGTGAGCCATGACACGAACTGTTTTGGCGACATCGGGCATCGCATAGCCGATCCACGCCAGACGGTATTCGCCGAGCCGCACAATCAGATCGCAGATTTGATCGAGCAACCCCTGTTCGCTTCCGGCCTGCGCCAGAGCCTGATTGCACGCGCTCAGCGCGCGCAGCGCACGATTGAGCCGCCGCAGCTCTTTATTGATTTCACTCTCGCGGTCGGCAGCGTTCCCAGATGGACTGCGCAATGCCGGCGAGGGCCTGGTCGTTCCCTCGCTGGAAATCGGACTCCTGGGTTCGCTGGCTGCTTCGACCTGAGATTCTGGATTGATCACGATTGCGGCTGCTCTTTTGTTTTCGCGAGGAAAACTCGGCGACTGGTAGCGCCATTCTAAGCCGCTGTCGCGGAGCCTGTACAGCCGCGGAATAGCTCAAGCCTTCGGCTTGAGCGTGGCAACCAGTTTCTTTAACGCGTTTGTCAGACCAGCAGTATTCGCATCGCCGGGCGGGATCCTGGCGGCAACCTGACTGATCTGAGCGCGGGTCAGCAGATTCGGCTGGGGATCTCCTGCCGCAACGTTCTGAGTCTGAAAGCTAAGGATTCCGCTCAAAACGAGCATCGGAGGCAGGTTTTCAATGATTGTGACGACCGCCAGCTCGACCGCAGCCACGGACGCCGCTATGGATAACCCTGCGCCCCCCATTACCGCCTGTATAATCCCGATGTTCAGTTCCTGCTGGTCTGCATCTGTTACCGTTCCCCCGGCGAACTCGAGCACTTCGACAACGACGGCAAGCACCATAGCCGCGACTTGCCCGAAAACAGCCGCGAGGACGTTTTCGGCCTCTTGTTCCGCCTTCTTCCAGGCAGCAACCTTAGCTGCGATCTGCTGCTGAGCCACAGTGTTTCCCTGGGTCGGCGACGGATTCTTAGTGATGCCCGCCGCTCCTGCTTGAGTCCACGCGCTGGACGCGCGACTTCCTCCCGAGCCCACCGCGACGATCTGATAATAAGAAGCGCCCCCAGCCGCCTGCTTATCGCGGTGCTGCCATGTGCTGCTCAAGACAGCGGCGATACGCGTCGGGCGCTGGTTCGGGCTCGCAGCCCTCCACACTTCATACCCGCCCGGCGCATTCTGCACGCCGGTCCACGTCACTACTATGTCGGCCCCATCCGCGCTCACACTCTGAATGCTGGGTGGCGCGTATTCGAACCATGCGCTCGCGACGCGACCACCAGCAGAATCGATGGCGACCAGTTGGTAGTAGGCGAGTCCGGCGCCTGCTTGCTTATCGTGATACCCGAGGGTCGTGTTAGGGAGTGCAGCGACGCTGACCGGCTTTTGCTGCGGGTCCTGCGTTCGCAATATCTGGTAACCGATAGCGCCTTTCACTGCGTACCATGACAGTGTCACCGTCACTCCGTCTCCACTGACTCCAGCAAAAGCGGGAGCAGCCAGGGAAGACGTTGTGGTGGTAGGAATTTGCGCTCGAAGCGCGCTCGCCTCTGCGAGTACGGCGCCTGCGGTCATGACGACTACTTGTCTTCTATTCCAGTCCATACGCCCCTAATGAGGCGCGAGTCTGCCACGAAGCACCACTCGTGGCAAGCAACATTTGAGTCCACTACAGAAGAAGTAAAGAGGATCGGACGAATGCGGATCCCCCATTCCCCGTTTGTGACCAACCCAACCGCTGATTTATACTTGCAGTTTGTCATAAGTCCGTCGAACTGATCAGGAGCAGCCACTTTTCATGCCCAAACGTACGTTCCAACCTAACCGGCGCAAGCGATCCAAGAAGCACGGGTTCCGCTCGCGCATGAAGACCCAGGGCGGCCAGAAGGTTTTGTCCCGCCGCCGCGCCAAGGGGCGCAAGCGGGTCTCTGTGAAACCAGGATTCCGCGAATAACGATTTCGAGAATAGTTTCCGTGTGGGTGTGGGGCGGGCATTCATGTCCGCCCACCCATGATTCAAGAACAGATTTTAGAGGCACTTGTGACCGCCAGTGTGCCTGAGGAAGCAAAGCACGGTGTCGGGGGGCGAACCAGCAAAGCTGCCTTTCCCCGCAGCGGCCGGTTGCTGCGACATGCCGATTTCGAACGCGTGTACAAGCTTGGCCGCCGGCATTTTTCGCCGTCGATGACTCTTTTTTATCTTGCCCGGCCTAGTGGCGATGCCGCGCCTCCTGCCGGATCGGGACTGCGTGTGGGATTTACCGTTGGCCGTGCGCTCGGGGGAGCGGTCGAGCGCAATCGGATCAAGCGGCGCATGCGCGAGGCAGTTCGCCTGTCTCGGCCATCGGTCAGACTGAATGCGGATGTTGTGATCAATCCGAAGAAGGTTGTGCTGAGGGCCGAATTCGAAACCATACTGAACGAAGTGCGCCAGGCCTTCGTAGTCTTGGAAAGGAAGCTGTCTGCTCATTGATATGCGTGATCTCCCACAACGCGTCGTACTTCTACTGCTGCGGGGCTATAAATGGGCGATTTCGCCCATGTTTCCGCCGGCGTGCCGCTATGTTCCGACGTGCTCGGAATACGCGATGGAAGCCGTCGAACGCTACGGCGTGCTGCGTGGAGGTTTCATGGCAATCGGCCGTTTGCTGCGCTGCCATCCATTTGTAAATGGCGGATACGACCCGGTCGTAAAGCAAGCGGGATCGTGGAAGAGCGGCGCTTCAGAGCCGCGTGCGATGCGCACACTTCTGTCGGGCTTCAGCCCATGCAATCACCAGCATCTGAAACGGAACTCATAACCTTTGGCCGAATATCAAAATCCGCAACACGAGCCCGGCAGCGAGCGCCGTCTTCTCCTCATTTTCCTGGTGACGTTCGTCGCCATGCTGCTGTTCCAACCGCTGCTGAAGAAGTATTTCCCCACTCCGCCGGCGACCCAGAATCAACCCGCGCAGCCGCAGTCCGCAACGTCGCCTACACCCGCGCCTCCACCGCCGCCGGCCTCGACCGCGGCAACGGCGGCCACCAAGCACGCGTCGAGCGAATCCGAAACTGTTATCGAGAACGATCTCTACCGCATCACCTTCACCAATAAAGGCGCACAGGTCAAATCGTGGATTCTTAAGAAGTTCGACAATGACGCCGAGAATGGCCCGCTGGATCTAGTCAATCAGGCGGCGGCTGCAAAGTGGGGATATCCGCTTTCGCTATGGACGTACGAGCCCGACCTGAGGGACAAGCTGGCGAACGTTCTGTACATCGGCTCGCAGGAGGGCAAGCTCTCCGCACCGGCCACGATCAGCTTTGAGTATTCCGACCAGGATCTTACCGTCCGCAAGACCTTCAGCTTCGATAACAGCTACGTCATCAAGCTGGAAACCAGCGTCGTGTACAAGGGAACGCCGTGGCATGCGCTGCCGGCTTGGCCGAGCGGATTTGGCGATCAGTCGACGCCCGCGTTCTACGCGCTGGGGATGATCGATTACCAGTACAACAAGAACATCGAACGGCTGGCGGCCAAGAAAGTCAGCGGAGGCCACACCTTCCCCGGTCCCTTCCACTGGGCAGGTCCTACGGATCAATACTTCGCCGCGGTTTTCATTCCTGACGATCCCGACACCGCCTCGATGGTGACGTTGAGCAACCAGATCCAGATTCCAAAGGATCAAAAGCCGGACACGAAAGATACGGTCGCGGTCGACGTGATCGGCAGCGCGGTCGGCAATCAGCGCGGCACGACGTCGGAGCGCATCTTCGTCGGACCCAAAGAGCTCGAGATTCTGCAGAAGGTGCCCGTACCCGGGCTGCCCGATAACGATCTTAACGGTCTCATCGACTTCGGATTCTTCGGCATCATCGCCAAAGCGCTCTTCGTCTGGCTGAAGTGGACCTATCACCACATGATTGCCAACTGGGGATGGGCCATCGTCGTCCAGACGCTAATCATCAGTCTCGCCCTTGTACCGCTGCGGTTCACGCAAATGAAGTCGATGCTGAAGATGCAGCGCGTCCAGCCGCAGATCAAGTCGATTCAGGAAAAGTACAAGAAGTACAGCCTGCGTGACCCGCGCAAGGCGCAGATGAATGAAGAGATCAGCGCGCTGTACAAGAAAGAGGGAGTCAATCCGGTGGGCGGCTGCCTGCCCATGCTGATTCAGTTGCCGTTCCTGTGGGCGTATTACCGGATGCTGAGCAGCGCGATCGATCTTCGCCACGCCCACTTCCTCTGGATCCACGACTTGTCAGCGTCAGAACCTTTCCCGTTCGTCTTGCCCGTATTGATGGTAGTCAGCAGCTTGATTGTGCAGCGCATGACCCCGCAGGCTGGCATGGATCCGCAGCAACAGCGCATGATGAACGTGATGATGCCGCTGATGATGGGCTTCATCTTCTTCCGCCTGGCCGCCGGGTTGAACCTGTATTATGCCGTCGTGAATCTGCTTGGCATTGCCCAGCAGATGGTGATCAACCGAACCCATCTCGGCCGCGAAATGCGGGAGATGCTGGCCAAACGGGCCAGGAAGAAAGACAAATAGGTGGAAGGGCGGCGCTTCAGCGCCGCGTTACGGGCCACAAAGGATTAGGGGCTTTAGCCCCTCGAAAAGCTGATCTATGGACAAAGTCGCTGCCGCCAACAAAATCAATACTTTTCTGCAGGCCGTCGTCACGCACGGCGGACTCCGCCTGAAATACCGCATCATCGTCGATCCCCCGCTGCCAGAGAATCGCGACTGGGAAAAGCCAGAAATCCTCGTCGACTTGGCAGGACCAGACTCGACTCTTCTGCTCGATCGCGGCGCAGAACTGCTGCGCGCCCTCGAATTGCTTGCCGTGGAAATGCTGCGGCTCTCGTCGGGCGAACACGAAAAAGTCTGCTTCGATTGTCAGAATCATCGCGCGCAGCGCATCCAGGAGCTGCGGGCTGCGGCTAATGTCGCTGCGGAAAAAGTCCGCCGCACCGGGTCGCCCTATCACTTCAGTCCGATGTCGTCGCGCGAGCGCCGCATCGTCCATCTCGCGCTCCGTGATGAGGTCGATCTACACACCGAGAGCGAAGGCGAGGGCATGCGCCGCTGCCTGGTCGTCTATCCGAAAGATTACAAACCCGCCGGGAAGCCCGCGGCCAAGACACTCCCCTGATCCCACAGGGACCGGGAATACGCTGTTCTCGGGGCAACTTCGGGCGTCTTCTGCGGTTCATAGAGCAGGGGGCTGCCATGAAGCCTACGGCGTTTCTCTTCTTTCTCTTCTATTCCTCAACCCAGCTTCAAAAACGCTTCCTCAATCACGTGCGGGATTTGGACTATAATTTCAGTAAGCGACCCGGTGGCCTTTCCCCGCTGATTCTCGGCTGATCGTGAGGTTGCCATGCGAGGACAGAGTTTTGGCTTGTCGTTTTTCCTTCTTATCGCAGCTGCCGTGATTACGCTTGCTTGCGGAACCTCTCGCCTCCAGGGCGCTTTGGTTCAGTCGCTCGTGATTAGTCCGGCGTCAGCCGACGCCCAGAATTATCCCAATGGTCAAGTTCAGTTCACTGCGACTGCCTACTACGAGACCCCGCCTTCACCGGTCAAGAATGTGCAGGCGACCTGGGGCGCCTGCTACCAAAACGACCCGACGAGCGATATCTCGGTCAGCACGAATGGCTTGGCTCATTGCGGCCCGGGCGCGAGCGGAGTCTACACCGTCTGGGCGTACGTCATAGCGAATGATAGAGGTTGCCCGGAATGGGTGAACAGTTGCGGTGGCGGCGGGTGCCAGGTTACAGGCACTGCCCAGCTCACATGTCCTTAGCCTTCATCTAAGGCGGGATTCCCACTTTCGTCGGCCGAGCACTCGGTTCTGAAAAGCAAACCGGAGCCCAGGACTGTATTCTGCCCATCTGTTGCGAAGTCTGATTCGTTCCTGGCTGGATTCCTGCGCCACAAAATTTAAAGGGCGGCACGGATGCCGCCCTTTCTCCGAAACCGTAGACGGAAAACTGAGGTCCGCCGTCCGATAGTCCGATCTATTTTCCCGCTCCCGCAGCCGCCGTCTTTGCTGCCGGCATCATTCCCGCGATCTTCATGGTTTCGATCCGGTTCAGAATGTGCTCGACATCTGCGCCGGTATCGACGCAGGCGTCCACGTAAGGATGCCGCGTTCCATCGGCGTGCAGAACGAGCACGCTGATCTCCGCGTTCGCCTTCTTCGCCATATAAGGGAGATGATGGCGGTCGTTGCGCGTCATAGTCGCGCCCAGAATGACCAAATCAAAAGCAGATTTCTTCAGAGCCTCGTCGACTGCCTTGCGTCCCAGGGCCTTCTGCACGCTGTGCCCGGCTTTTTCGAGCGCCGTCGCTTGCTTCCCTAAAACTTCCTCATCGCCTTCGCCATAAAGAACTCTCAGTTTCGCCATTGACTCCGTCCTCGTCTGGCACCTTTACGCACCGGTGCCTGCACTTGACGGTAGCAACCGCGCCACCCACGATAAACGTCACCGAAGGTCCAAGACGAAGGAGACTAGGAAAATAGATTGTCATCCCGAGGAGTCCTTTTTGGGCGGGCGAGGGACCGGGCGAGCCGTGCCATGCGTCGCGCTTTTAGCGACGCAATAAGGCACGTTTGGCTCGCATCTCATCCAAAATCCGCGCGTTCCCCCTAAATTCCTTCCCCAAAATCCCTTTCCGGCGCTACACTTCTGCGCGGAGGCTTTCCATACCCATGTCCGCCACATATGTCTGGAGAGCAGTGCTCATATCGTTATTGTTGACTCCCGGTCTCGCGGCCCAATCTGGCTCACAATCCACTACCACCTGCAATCTTGATGACGGGCGTCAAGTCTACGTGCGCTACTACCCGGTCTCCGCAAGCAAAGATAAGCTTGCCAACGGTAAGCCTTGGGCGCCCGGCGGCACGCCCATGACCCTGTTCACCGAAGCCCCACTCGCTCTCGGCACTTCGAGCATTCCGATTGGCGCCTACACGCTCTATCCCATACCTGCGAAGGGCCCGTGGACACTCGTCGTGAACAAGAACGTCACTGCCGGCGCGTCCTACGATGAGAAACAGGACATCGCCCGCTTCGTGATGGAAACCGACCAGGTGGAATCGCCGTCCGATGAGCTGGAAGTGGCCTTTGCGCACGCTGGTGTCCGTTGCACTTTGCGGATCTATATCGGGAAGAGCGCCTCGTTCGCGGATTTCACGGCGAAGTGACCGCGCTTTGCGGGCGTGAGCGTAGCGCGAGCCCGCAGCGGTCATCCTGAGCGCAGCGAAGGATCCCGGTACTGAGCAGCAGCCTCTGCTTTTCTGCGACAATTTCCAAAATGCGTTTTCTTGTGCTCTTTCTCGCCGCCACCGCCTCGGCCCAATCCCTCCATCTCCAGAACTCCCACAGCACCGAGAATCTTCGCGGCGTCAGCCCCGTCTCGCGCCAAATTGCCTGGGCCAGCGGTACTCACGGCACGTATCTCCGTACGACTGACGGCGGGCACACCTGGACTCCCGCTCAAGTGCCCGACGCCGCAAGTCTTGATTTCCGCGCCGTCGTCGCATTTTCGGCCAACGAGGCGTTCCTGATGTCTGCCGGGCCGGGTGAGCAATCGCGCGTCTATCACACCGTTGACGCCGGTGGCCACTGGCAGTTGCAATTCACGAACACCGATCCGAAGGGATTTTTCGACTCGATGGCTTTCTGGGATCATAGTCACGGTGTCGTCCTTGGCGATCCCATCCCCGACGACTCTGGCAAACTCAAATTTGAATTACTTCTCACCGAGGATGGCGGCGAGCACTGGGTGCCAATCGCATCTTCACGCTTGCCTGAAGCACTCCCCGGCGAAGGCGCCTTTGCCGCATCGAATTCTTGTATCGCGATCCTTCCTTCGCCAAGAATTCCTGAAACGCCGTGGAAGAGCGGCGCTTCAGCGCCGCGTCAGCCTGGAGAAAATAATGGGGCTTTAGCCCCTGACGATCCTGATCCCAACATCTGGTTCGCCACTGGAGGCGCGGCCGCTCGCGTTTTCCACACTCCCGATCGCGGAAAAACGTGGCAAGTATTCGAAACGCCCGTGCTTCACGGTCCCGAGTCCGCCGGAATCTTCTCCATCGCATTCCGTAACGATCGAGACGGCGTTATCGCCGGCGGCGACTACAGGCGTCCGAAACTCGATGGGCCAAATCTCGCCTTCACCCACGATGGCGGAAAGACCTGGGAGATCGCCAACGTTCATCCGCAGGCCTACTTCTCGGCGGTTGCTTACCGTGAGAGACAAACACCGCGCCTCTTCATCCTCGGCCCAGATTTCGTCTACGATTTCCGTGCGGCGAAGGTGGCCCGGCAGCTACGGGTACAGAAGGGCAAAACGATCGTCTTCAACGCCGTGTTGCCTTTTCCCGAAGGCGGCGTTCTCTTGGTCGGGGTTAAAGGCGCGATTGCGGTGATTCCCTGATCGTGCAGAAGAATCTTGTTCCCTCGCCCGCTTTGTTTTACCGCCCATGCGGATTTACGCGAAGGAGATCGCCAACCACACCGGAATGTGATTCCACGTACAGCCTGCCCACGCCTTGAAATGCCAGAATTCACTTTTGGGGCTGATCATGGAAGTCACTATCGAACATCTCGGCGCAGTTCAGTTTGAAATTAAAGCGCGGACCCACAGCATTCCCTGCGACCAGCCGCCTGAGAATGGCGGATACGACGAAGGCATGACTCCGCCGGAGTTGCTGCTGGCGTCCCTGGGATCGTGCGCTGCGTTCTATGCCGCGCAATATCTGCGCAAGTACAATCTGGCCACCGAAGGAACCCGCGTCCGCATCACCGCCGACAAAGTGAAGACTCCGGTCGCCCGCATCGATAATTTCCGGATCGAGATTGAAACTCCGCTCGAGTTGAACGAGCAGCATCGCGCCGGCGTCGAGCGCGCCGTGCATCATTGTCTGATCCACAACACGCTGCTGCATCTGCCACAGATTGTGATTTCAGTGAACCAGCACGCGGCCGCCGCCCATTGATAGCAAGACGATTGCCCCACCCCTCTTTCACGATCTCTGCGAAAGAGGGCGGGAACGTTGCCTCTAGTGATCCGCGTTCATCCGTGTAAATACGTGGCGCAAGATTCATTTGCCTGCAAAGATGATGCCATCGATCAGTTCTTCGACTTCATCTTCCGTTCCGCCGATCACCGTAATCGAAATGGCATATCCACGTGCAAGAAATGCCAGCGTGGACTGTCGCATCACGCGCGAACCGACATCTTTGTGAAAGTCGCCGCGTACGAGCGTTTTTGAGCCAACCGCGACCTCATAGGGCTCTTCGTCCACCGTGAACCCCTGCGCTGTCGTGACTTCAGTCAGCGGACCGAAATACTGTGCTGCCTCTTTCAGTCCCGGATACATGGTCACGCTCTCCGCGGCAATGACGATCGACGCATTCACGTCTTCGCCCTTTGCCTCCGGAGGCCGCGAAAAAGCGGCCAGCAACACGCGGCCATTGCGGTTATCCCCCGTACTGGGGTGCCCCATGTCTCGCTGCTTTTGCGAGACATGGGAATCCTTGTCACCGGAGTTCAGATCGCCAGCTGTCTCCGCCTCCGCATTCATCTCGTCAGTCCGCAGCACCCATCCGTCTGGAATTTTGTAGGAGAGTCCCAGGCTCTTGTTGCGATAAACCCCATTCGTGACGGAGCCCTCATCCAGTGCCGAATCACTGGAGGTTGATTTGTGGGCCTGGCCGGCAGAAGACTGCTTCCTCGCAGCAGCGGCCGCTGAGGCCTGCGCAGAGACTTGAGCGGATATGGCCAAAAAGACGAGGCCGATAAGCCCGAGATTCAGGAGGGAACGCACCCCCACATCTTAGCGGACCTGTTCGGGGTTTCAATCAACAATCAAAAATCAACAATCGGAAATGCTTCTAGGCCACCCTCGCCATCACTGGCTGGGTGCAGTGCGAGCATCGTTTCGCCTCGATGGGAATTTCGCTCAGGCACTCCGGGCACTTCTTCGTCGTCGGATCGGGCGGCTTCTCGCCACGATTCATACGCGCCACCAGCATATTCACAGGTACCACGACCAGGAAATAGATGGCAGCTGCGATCAAGAAGAACGAAATAGCAGCATTGACGAACTCGCCGATGGGGAACACCGTTCCGCGCACCGCGAAACTCAGTTTCGAATAATCCGGTTTTCCGACAACCAGTGCGATCAATGGGGTGAGAAATGCCTTGGTCAGCTCGGTGACCACGGCGCCAAATGCCGCGCCCATCACGACGCCCACCGCCATATCCACAACATTTCCGCGCAGGATGAATTTCTTGAATCCGTCGAGCATAACGCCCTCCAAGTTTAGGTGGGGCCAATGTAAGTCAGCAACGCGGGAAGGTCAAGCGGCGAGGGGGGAACAGATGGCCAAGTTCCAGGGTTCGGGGACACTGGATCAGATTCTTTTCGCGTAGTGTCGATCACAGAGCCGGCCCCAATCTATTTCAAACGACTGACGCTTGCTGACCTCCTCGGCGACTCGTTCAACTCGGTCAGCGATTCCATCATCGGAACGGGCATGCGTGGACGGAAGTTTTTCGCGCAGAGCGGCAATCGCCCGCTGTTGCTCAGTCAAAATTTGAAGAATGTTTTGAAGGGCACGTTTTGTCTCTTTTTCCATCTTCCGCTATCTCCTTCCCCCCATATCAGAAATAGACTGCTTAGCTTAGCAGGACTAGCTTGGTAGAGGCTCTCGTTTTTCGGATGCGGCGCCATTCCCGTTCCCATTTCGGGAATTCTTGAGGGAGTCAATTTGAGCCTTAAGCTGCTCTTTTCGCCTTCGTAGACTTTCTTCGCTCATTTCGGACGGCGGGTAGAAGGCTCGAGGCTCCGGTTTCAGTTCCTCGGATAGACTGCCTCCCATCTGCATCTTGACCAACATTCCAGGTAGGCCTGGGAGGTCCGGCACTTTATTGACTTTGCCCGGCAGTAAACCTTTCGTGTACGCGGATGGCAACATACGAGCAAAATCTTCTTGCCGCTCTCCTGGAACGAGATTCAAGGCCGAATCTAGGTTAATTCGGTTCTCTTGGACAGCTGTAGCCAAGGTGATCAATCTATGTTCTACGTCGTATCCAGAACTGATGGACCAACGGGCAGCGCGGCTATCCGAGCGTGCTTGCGCCAGCTCCCGCTCATAACGTTCTTTGAAAGCCATCCGCGCACCAATCAGGTCGCCCTCAAGTAGCAACGGCCGGCATGCAGAGTAGGCGGCGCGCTCTTCTTCACACCATACGACGCTGTCTTCCTCCATTCGCTCGCCCTTCGGCATCCTCGCCCATGCTTCCTCCGGTCCTGGACGACCGTCGTTCGCAATTCCGTAGGACACGCCTGCGAGCTCTCGCAATTCCGCCACTTTCGGAAACCACTTCAGCTCCTTAATGGCGATCAGGATTGCTCCGTGAAGTTGGTCTTTGGAGATGTCTGAGAGTGCTCTCGCGTAGATTGCTTGACGCTCTGCCGTGAGTACCTCGCCAAAGGCTTCACCCAGAATTGTCAACTCGTCGACCAACCAATCAGTGAAGCTGTCCTCGCAGGATTGCTTTTGCTCTCGCGTTTGCCGCAAGGTTATCAAGTTTGCGTTGTTCGGCTTTATTGAGTCTTGCATTGGACCTCCACTTCATATCCTCAAAGTAAAAGATATTTACGTTCTCTCCCCTTTGCCGTGCCTCAGATGCTGCCTGCCGAACTCGCTCTGCTGTTTCTTCGAGATCGCAGCCTGTATCCCTAACTTCTAGCTTAAGCACATCAGCAACCCTCAAAACGTGGTTGTCACGGGAGGGAAGATTCAATATCCCCAGCAGCCGGCGAGCGCAGGACTGCGCGAGGAAATCTTCTAGAAATTCTTCATGGTCCACTCGGCGCCGCATCGCTCGGTTTGCTTCCGTAGCGAGATGTTGCACCACTCCGTCCATCGACAGTCTTGTGCGCTTAGCCTCGATCTCCACAGCCGCAACTGCCGCATGCAACGACGACTGAGGTAGGCTAAGTATGTCTAAGATACGCTGAGCACCTTGCTCGACTTCCGAGGTCGAAAAAGTTTGTTCTTCCCTCATTGTGATTGTTGTGGCCTCGAAGTGAATATTGGTTTCTTCTTGTTTTTGATTCTTAGAATCTAAATCAAAGTCAAAAGAAAGAGAATCAGAGGGAGAACACTGTCCGCCCCAGTTGTTAACTCCTGTGGATGTTTCGGATAAATTACTCGTTCGGGAGCGATGCTTCCTGATTTTGGAGAGTTGCCCTTTGATAGTTTCGACGAGTTTCGGAAAATAGAGTACCCGGCGCCCAGCGATTTGTGCACTGTTGAAACAAGCCAACACCAACGAACTATGCTTTTTAAAGTATTCGGGGTGATGCGCATTAGCAACCCGCCACAAACAAGCCGGACAACCACTGCACCCCTCTTCGCAGAGGATAAGGTAGCCTAAACTTTCCGATCGTAGAGAAGCCCGTAGCAGATTGATGAACCAGCCCTCCTGAAAGTCCTTCAATCCCGCGGGAACCCACAGATCGAGTGGGACCGGCAACCATTTTAGGTCCGGTGTGCTCATTCGTTCATCGACCTGCTTTTGATCATGTGAGCAGATGATAGGACAGGGTCGATGGCCCCTGATGGGTAATGTCTAGAAACAGCTTTCGAAATATTGTGAAAAACACTAAAAACCTGTGGGAGCCAGCGGGAAAGTCGGAAGCTATTACGAACCGTCGCGAGAAAATTGAAAGCCCGGCAGCGAAGCACCGGGCCTCAGGGAGGGGCTATGGTCGTGGTCCATCAGATTCTCATCGGCATCACGATATACCGATACTTGTAGTCATCGCCCTCCGCAGGACGGAGTTGTCCGGCTGACTGCGGATCCTTCAGCTCCAGGCGCACTTCCGAAGATCCCGCAGCCTTCAGAAAATCAACCAAATACGCGGCGTTGAACCCAATGGTCAGCGGATCGCCATTATAGGAAGCCTCGAGCGAATCCTCGGACTCGCCAGCCTCGGTCGACGACGCCGAAATCTTCACTTCGCCCTTTTCCAGCCGCAGCCGGACGGCACGCGAGCGCTCATCGGCAAACTGCGCTACGCGCAGGATGGCCGAATTCAACTCGTCCGCATTCAGCGGAATAATCTTGTTGTTGTCCTTCGGCAGCACCGCCTCGAAGTTCGGGAATTGTCCGGTCAATTGGCGCGAGGTCAGCAGCCGCAATCCAATGCGGAAAAACAGAGTCGATTCGTCCTTCGCGAATTCGACACTCTCTGCATCGGTCGAATCCAGCAGCGACTTCAACTCATCCATCGCCTTCTTCGGAACCAGCGTCTTCATCTCGCCCGAGACGCCGTCGAACTTCTCTCCGCTGCGCTCGCAATGCGCCAACCGGTGCCCGTCGGTCGCCACCATCGTGATCGATTCCGGCTTCAGGAGCATCAGCGCCCCATTCAGCGTGTAGCGCGATTCTTCATTGGAGATCGCAAACGAAGTCCGCGCAATCAGCCCACGCAATACCTGCGCCGGAATCGTCACCACACCAGCCGTTGGAAACGCGGGCAGGCTGGGGAAATTCGACTTCGCCATTCCCACCATCTTCGTGTTCGAACGGCCGCAGCGAATACTGACCCAGTGGTTCTCTAGCAGCTTGATCGTGATATCTGCATCCGGCAGCAGTTTTACATAGTCGTGCAGTTTGCGCGCGGGGATCGTACACGAGCCTTCTTTCTTCACCTTCGCATTACACGAAGTCCGCAGGCTCAGATCCAAATCAGTCGCCGTCAGTGACAGGCGGTCTCCTGTTGCTTCAAACAAATAATTCGACAGGATCGGAATCGTGGTCTTGCGCTCGACCACTCCCTGCGTGGCGGTCAACTCCCGCAGCAGTTCCACTTTGCTGACTGTGATTTCCATCGTCCCCGCGGCAACGGCAGCTTCCACCGGCATAAGTCCGTCTCCCCGAAAGTGGGTGCCCCAAGTCTCGCCGCATTTGCGAGATTTGGGAAGCTACTTCTCTTACTCCCTTATATCAAAAGCAAAACCATTAAAACCAGCAGTAACCGTAGGGGCTGCGCAGAAGTGGAAATCTCTCACAACTCGCCTATTGTCACTCGCTTCCAGCTGCACCCTTGATGTTAGAAATCGGTCCTAATTGCTTCGGAGCCTGTACTAGAATTCGCCCCTATTACTAATTTCCTGCCATCGATGCACAACTTCCACATCCGATTCACAGCCGCGTACGAGGAAGACTGTATTGCAAAGTGGAAATCACCACGATCGGGCCGTTTCATCCGCCTAATTGCTCGGTCAGTTTATTGATGAGCCTGTTCAAATCCTTGTCGTTCTTGCGGACCTCTTCGATCTTCTCGACTGAGTGCAGTACTGTGGTGTGATGCTTGCCACCAAACTGACGGCCGATCTCCGGCAACGACGCTTCGGTCAAATGCTTGGCCAGATACATGGCGATCTGCCGCGGATAAACAATTGCACGCGAATTGTTCTTGGCCTTGATCTCGACCAACCGCAGGCCGAATTGCTCGGCCACCATTTTCTGAATCGATTCAATCGTGACCTTGCGCGCCTGTGAGTCGATGAAGTTCTTCAACACCTGCTGGGCATAGGGGAGCGTAATCTCGGCGCCGATTAGAGAAGAGTGCGCCACCAGGCGAATCAGCGCGCCTTCCAGTTCTCGAACGTTGGACCGGATGTTCGAAGCTACATACAGTGCCACATCCGTGGGCAGCGTGACTTTTTCCTGCTCCGCCTTTTTCTGCAGGATCGCGACCTTTGTTTCCAAATCTGGCGGCTGAATGTCGGCGATCAATCCCCACTCGAAGCGGCTACGCAGGCGATCCTCGATCTCCGCCAGTTCCTTCGGCGAACGGTCACTGGCGATCACGATCTGCTTCATTGACTCATGCAGCGCGTTGAAGGTGTGGAAGAACTCTTCCTGCGTGCGTTCCTTTTGCGCCAGGAACTGGATGTCGTCGATCAGCAGCACATCGACGTTCCGAAAGCGGTCGCGGAATGTCGTCATCTTGTCGTAGCGCAGCGAGTTGATCATGTCATTCGTGAACTTCTCGCTCGATACGTAGCAGATGGCACTCTGTGGCAGGCGGCGCTTGATTTCGTGTCCGATGGCCTGCATCAGGTGCGTTTTACCCATTCCGACGCCGCCGTACAGGAACAACGGGTTGTAGGCTTTTGAGGGACGCTCGGCTACTGCCTGACAGGCCGCATGAGCAAACTGGTTACCGCTGCCAATCACGAAGGCGTCGAAGGTGTAACGCGGATTCAATTGCGCAGCGCCGTCCCAGTCGAAGCGCGCCTGCGACGGACCGGCCGCTGCTGCCGGAGCGCTCAATCCGCCGTCGTGCCGCATCGTGGTCGCAGCGGGATCGTCCTCTGGCGTGACGAACTTGACGTCATTGAAACCGAGGCCCAGAACGTCGATGGCTTCCTGAATCAGATCTGCGTATTTATCGCCAGCGTGGCGAAACTCAACAGTCGGGACGCGCACGAACAGAACGCCACCGCTCGAGTGGCTATAACGGGTCGGCTTGAGCCAGGTGTCGTAAGAGTGCCGGTTGATCTTTTTTTCCAGCGCATCGAGAATGCGCGCCCATGGGTTCGGAGTAAGGGTTGTGCTTGGGACTGACATAAATGAAATGTTTTCACCACGCGGCGCCCTGGCGGCTGGTGAGGAGCGCACGTTCTATACCGTGTTTATCGAGTCGCTGGAACCGTTAATTTTACTGCGGATTGCGCCTGTTTTTCGTTGCAGTCGAAAAAATCAACGAAGCTCAAAAGCAGGACCAGTCGTGCATACTAGCACAAATTTTTTTCTTGTGTGGAAATCTTCTGGCTGGAAATCTTTGCGAATCACTATTCAGAACTCGAATCCATCGCGCTGTCAAGTGCCGCGCTGGTAACTGCCGAAAAAATGTGCAGTGCGCGAAGCATGGTCATCCTGAGCAAGCCGATTTTGCGCGCTTGATCGCATCGGTTTTAGCTCCCACCCATCCACCCTTCGTCACCGCCTCCTGCGTTGCTCACGGAGCACTTCCGTGTTAGTTTCGCCTACACATGCGCTCGCTGTTTCCATCCCGCGAGTCTGCCGCTCCTGCGATCGTCGAGCCGGTCCCCACGATTTTTCCCAAGATCGACGGTGCTGACGTTGCGGCCGTCTTCGTCGGCAAACGCGTCGCCGGAGATTTTTACGATTCTGTCCGCGCCAGCCCGCAGCGCGTACTCATCGGGCTGCTTGATGTCGCCGGACGGCGCGAGGAAAATCGCCATCTGCTGATCGTCGCACAGGAAATTTTCCGTCAGGCTGGTCCCGAGCTCTTTTCCGCCGCCGACATCAACGAAGCCGATGCCATGACCGAACTCAACCTGCGCATCAATCGTGGGCTCATCGCAGCTTCCGAGAATGTTCATTCCTGTCCCGCGTTCATTGCGTGCTATCACGAGAAGTTCGGTACGCTGTGCTACTCCAACGCTGGACACACCTCCGCTCTTCTTCGAGATCGTACGGGAATCAGCGAGCTCGGTTCGACTGGTCTGCCCCTCGGACTTTTTTCTCATGCCACCTCCGATTCGCAAATCGTCGGACTGGAGAAGGGCGCGGCCCTGCTGCTGGTCTCGCGTGGACTCGTCGAGTGCGAGGGCCGGCTCAGTGGCTCGTCTCAAGAGTTCGGGCTGGATCGCGTGAAGGACGTATTTCAGAACGCACCGCTCTCCTCCGCGCAGGCCTTGTGTACCTCGATCCTGAACTCAGCGAATCAGTTTGGCAAAGATGTCCCCATGTGCGACGATCGCACCGCCTTAGCGCTGATCCGCACCGCCTGACCTCGGACAACTCTTTGTAACCTGGTAGCGTCGAATTTAAAAAGCTTACGGTCTTCTCCGCGTCCTCGCGCTTTTCTCTGCGGTTTAAAGAACTAACGCCGACGCGCCTGCATATGCGAAAAGAGGTAAAATGAACCATTCGAGCCAGTCCTTCCGCAATTCCAGGAAGCGGCCTATTCAACGCCTATGAAGAAGTCATCGCTGATCTTCGTTGCTCTGATCTGCCTGCCGGCGGTCGCCTCCGCGCAGGTGGTGGAAGAAATCATTGCCCGCGTCAACAACCAGATCATCACCAAATCCGAACTCGCCCGCAGCAAAGACCAGTTGAAGGATGAGGTCAAGCAGCAGGATCCTAACAACGCCGACAAGCTTTACGCTGATCGCGAGAAGGACGTTCTGCGCGACCTGATCGACCAGCAGCTTCTTCTCGAAAAAGGCAAAGACCTGAACATCACCGGCGATACCGAACTGATCAAGCAACTCGACCAGATGCGCATTGAGATGAAACTCCCGGACATGGAAGCACTCCAGAAGAAGGCTGAAGAGGAGGGTGTCTCCTGGGAGGATTTCAAGCAGCAGCAAAAGAATCAGATCGTCACGCGCAAAGTCATCGGGGAAGAAGTCGGCAGCCACCTCGCTCCCACGAAGGACGAGGAGCAGAAGTTTTACGAGGAGCACAAGAACGAAATGGAGCAGCCGGAAGCGATCCGGCTGAGCGAAATCCTCGTTGCACCCAAAGCGGTCTCCATCACTCCACAGCCCGATCCAGCGACGGCAGGATCAACGCCTGCAGGCTCCGCACCCACGAACCCGCCTCCGGTCGATCCGGCCGCGCAGCAGGCCGCCGAAGAAGCTGCGCTCAAAGCCGCCGAAGGCAAAGCGAACGACCTGCTGAAACAAATCCGCGGGGGCGCTGATTTTGAGGAGATTGCGAAAAAGAACTCCGACGGACCCTCCGCCGCAGATGGCGGTGCACTCGGCCTGTTCAAGCGCGGTCAGCTGGCCAAGGAACTCGAAGACAAAACCTTCTCCATGAAGGCCGGCGATGTGACCGATGTGATCCGCACCAAACAGGGCTATGTGATCCTGAAGGTGATGGAGCATCAGCAGGCCGGTATCCCAGCCTTCAAAGACGCAGAGCCCAAGATCATGGATGCGCTCTATTACCAGAAGTTGCAGCCGGCGCTTCGAACTTATTTAACCAAGCTGCGCGAAGAGGCCTACATCGACGTCAAACAGGGTTACATCGATACCGGCGCCAGCCCCAATCAGACCAAGCCCGTCGAAACCGCTACCGCCAAGGAAGCCGACGCCAAGAAGCTTAACAAGAAGAGGCACAAGAAGCTCGGCATCCTCTAGAAGTCAGACAATTTGCTGTCATCCTGAGCGAGCCACCGCGCTGCGACGCGGTTTTTGCGTCGCAATAAGCGCGAGGCGATCTTCCTTATAAGCCTCGTCCCTCGCGTTACTAAAGTCCTATCCCTTCCTTGTCCTTTTCCCGCCGCGCTTTCTCGCCGATCATAAATAAGGAGATTAATCAGCTCTCATCTCCCCCAGATTGAGAACTATCGTGAAAAAACTGTCTCTTGCCCTCGTCTGCTTCGGCGCGGTGATCGCATCCGCGCAAACTCAGCCTGCTTTTCCGACTGCGGTCCCACAATCCGGCGTTCCGCAATCGACAACCAGCGTGACGCAGACCGTCACCACGACCACGGTCCAGACGTCGTCGACGGCGAACCTGCCGCCGGCCCAGGCAGCCGCGCCTACCGTCTTCCGCACCATCAAGGCCATGCACTATCGTCTGCAGGGCGGATCGACCAAGATCGATTTCCGCGGAACCGATCTTTCTCAGGGCGCCTCGGGTGAAGCCAAGATCGAAGGCAAAAAGGTAAATTTTGAAATCGACGCCCACTTCCAGGGCTTCGAAGACGCCACCAAGTTCGGCTTCGAATATCTGACGTACGTCCTCTGGGCAGTTTCTCCCGAGGGACGCGCAGTCAATCTCGGCGAGCTCACGCTCGATCATCACGGCAACGCCGAAGTCAAGGCCTATACCGACCTGCAAACCTTCGGATTGATTGTCACCGCCGAGCCTTACTTTGCGGTTACGCAGCCCGGCAACATGGTTGTGGCCGAGAGCTCCACCATCAGCGGTGCCGCGGTCCAGAATGTTGACGCCAAGTTTGAATTGATCACGCGCGGCACGTACTCCTCCACCAACACGCATATTCAGGACGCGATCTTCGGCATGGATCGCAAGACCCCGCTCGAACTTTTCGAAGCGCGCAACGCGATGCGCATCGCCTACAACGCGCAGTCGGAAAAGTATGCGGCTTCGATCATCGCGAAAGCGGCCGATCAGTTGCGGCACGCCGAAGAACTCTACCGCCAGAAGCAGAAGAAAGAAACTGTAGCGATCGCGGCCAAAGAAGCCACCGCGACTGCCGAAGAAGCCCGCGTGATGGCGGTGAAGCAGAAGGCGGAAGAAGAGGCCCAGGCTGCCGCCGCAGCAGCAACAGCCAAAGCTCGCGCTGACGCAGAAGCCGAGGCCAAGCGTCGCGCCGATGCGGAAGCCGCCCGCGCTGCCGCCGAACAAGCTCGCATCCAGGCGGAGAAAGATCGCGCCCAGGCCGAGCAGGCCAAGCTCGAAGCAGAACGTATGAAGCAGGAAGCGCTCGCCGCCGCCCAGGAAGCCGCTCGCCAGAAAGAAGAAGCTGAAAAGGCGAAGGCCGAAGCTCTCGCGCAGCAGCAACAGCTCGCTGCCGAAGCCGATAAGGCCAAAGCCGCCGCCGCGCAATCCGATTCCCTTCGCCAGCAAGCGGAACTGCTCCGTCAGCAGGCCGAAAAGGAAAAGGCCGATCTCCGCGCTCGCCTGTTGCAGCAGCTCAACACCATTCTCGCTACGCGCGACTCCGCTCGTGGCCTGATCGCCAACATGTCCGACGTTCTGTTCCGCAGCGGCAGCTTTGAGCTGATGCCCGGAGCGCGTGAGCGTCTCGCCAAAGTTTCCGGAATCATTCTCGCGTATCCAAGCCTGCACGTTGCGATCGAGGGACACACCGACAGCATCGGCGGCGACGAGTACAACCAGACGCTTTCCGAGCGCCGTGCCGACGCCGTTCGCGACTACTTCGTCCAGCAGGGGATTCCTTCTCGCGGGATCGAGGCTCACGGATATGGCAAGACCGAGCCCATCGCCTCCAACGACACGCCCGAAGGCCGGCAGCAGAACCGCCGCGTCGAGCTCGTCCTCTCCGGCGATGCCATCGGCACCACGATGGACGAGTCCGCTCCGCCAGCAACAGCCCAAAAATAGTCGGAAACGGACCAGCTAGAGGCGGGCGCAAATGCGTCCGCCTTTTTTGGTGTTTGTGACGCGGGCGCCCTCGCCCGCGTTGTGTCGTTGCTCATTCTCGAATTGAAAATCACCGTGGAAGAAGCGGCCCTTTAGGGCCGCGTCAGTCGCCCAAATAGATCCAGGGTGCTTCAGCCCCTGTGTCACGATCGCGCTACACTGAACTATCCTCACCCGGAGCTTTCCATGACATCGGATCCGCACCACGATCTTCGCGAACACCTCATCGCGCTTCTCAACGGCGGACAGGCCCATGCCACATTCGACGATGCAGTCAAGAATCTCCCGCCCAATCTACGCGGCAAGACGCCAGAAAACTTCCCGCATTCGCCCTGGATCCTCCTTGAGCATCTCCGCATCGCCCAATGGGACATCCTCGAATTCAGCCGCGACTCGAAGCACGTCTCGCCGAAATGGCCCGAAGGGTACTGGCCCAAATCCGCCAAGCCTGCGAACGCGGCCGCCTGGATCAAGAGCGTGAACCAGTTCCGCTCCGACTTGAAGAAAATGCAAGAGCTGATCCGCAATCCCAAGACCGACCTCTTTGCCAAAATTCCCTGGGGCGACGGCCAGACCATCCTGCGCGAAGCCCTTCTCGTCGCCGATCACAATGCCTATCACATTGCACAGCTGATCGACGTCCGCCGCCTGCTGGGGGCATGGGAGTAAGAGGAAATAGTGCGGTTGCCCCCACCCTTGTCTCGCGGTTGTTCGCGAGACAGGGTGGGATTTTGACTTTCACTCTAGTTGACAAATCCCTTCCCCACGTCGACACTTTTCTCCCTGCAACGTACCTAGGAGACCTCTCATGAAGAAATTGGTTGGATGTCTGGTCGCATTCATCCTCAGCGGCGTCGTTGTCGCCCAAACCTCTTCCCGAACGCCCGCGAAAGTTACTTACCTCCTTGCCGGGCGCCTCTTCGATTCCACCAGCGACAGCGTCCGCGAAAACATGGTGATCACCATCGAAGGCGAACGCATCAAGAGCGTTTCTGCGAAAGCCAGCGCACAGATTCCAGCCGGCGCAAACGTCGTCGACCTTTCCCACGCCACAGTTCTGCCCGGCCTGATCGATTGCCACACGCATCTCAGCTCCCGCGCCGACCGTTACGATCCAATTTATAGGTTTAAAGACACGCCTTTCGACCACGCCTTTTATGCGGTCGTAAACGCGCGCAAGACGCTTGAGGCGGGATTCACCTCTGTGCGCGATGTCGGTTCGCCGCCGTTTCTCGCCGTTGATCTGCGCAACAGCATCAACGAGGGTTACATTCCCGGACCGCGCATCGTTGCCAGCGGTCCCGCGATTTCCATCACCGGAGGCCACGGCGATCTCAACAACTATTCTCCTGAGACTCGCGTCACCATGTTTCCTGACGAGCGCGATTTCAAAATTGCCGACGATACCAACCAGATTCGTCACGTCGTGCGCGCTCAGGTGAAGTACGGCGTCGATGTCATCAAGATTCATGCCACCGGCGGAGTCCTTTCCAAGGGCGACAATCCTGGCGCCCCGGCATTCACGTTCGAGGAACTCAAGGTTGCGGCGGAAACTGCCCACCTGTACGGACGAAAAATCGCCGCGCACGCTCACGGCACGCAGGGCATCAAGAACGCGATCCTCGCCGGCATCGATTCCATCGAGCACGCCAGCCTCATCGATGATGAAGGCATCCGCCTCGCCAAGGAACACGGGACCTATCTCGTCATGGACATCTACAATGACGATTACATTCTCAACGAAGCGCCCAAGGTTGGCCTGCCGCAGGAAAATATCGACAAAGAAAAAATGGTGGGGCGCATGCAACGCGAGAATTTTGAGAAAGCGGTAAAAGCTGGCGTGAAGATGGCCTTCGGCACCGACGCCGGCGTTTACCCCCACGGCGACAACGCCCGGCAGTTTTCCTACATGGTGAAGTACGGCATGACGCCGGCGCAGGCGATTCGCGCCGCAACTTCGAGCGCTGCCGATCTCATCGGTCGCTCCGCTGACGTCGGCACGATCGAACCCGGCAAATTCGCGGATATCATCGCCGTGCAAGCTGATCCATTGTCGGACGTGCGTGCGCTCGAGCGCGTCGATTTCGTGATGAAGGGCGGAACGATCTACAAGGGCACGGGTCAGACACCGCAATAGAGAAACACGAGGGTGAGGGTGCCCCATTCTAAAATCGCGTTTTTTGCGATTTTCAGAGTGGGGAGGTTGACTTTTTGTTTCGTGGGGACTGCCGGGGGTTGTGAGGCTGCCCCCCACCCGGAGCCTGCCCTGAGCGAAGTCGAAGGGCGATTTTCGCAGGGTGGGCTACTCTCCAAAGTTTGTCCGTTCCCGTGGAAGAGCGGCCCTTTAGCGCCGCGTTAGAGCGCGATAGATCGGGGCTTTAGGCCCCGAGGCGGTTATAGGGTGCCGGGTTGCCCCAACCTTCTTTCGCTTTCTGTGCGAAAGAGGGTGGGGACTATGACTCCTATGCGGTTTCACCAATTGGTCCCCTCGAGTTTCTCCGTGCCTCCGTGTCTCCGTGGCAGATCCGGCTTTCCGGCCGCTTCCGAAAAACCACCCGCACCCCCTCTCTCCACCTCTCGTCAATTCCCACGAATGCCCACTCAATTTCGGGAGAGACATAGCGCAAAATCGTGTCCGTCGCCGGATGCACATGTAGCGCCGGCGCAACCAGAAATAAGAGTGGCGACTCCGCCGCGAGTTCCCGCCCGCCAAAATATCCAAACTTCAAGAACTCGCTGCGTTCGTGATGCCACTGGACCCGCGCCCAGTAATCCAGCCCCTGCAGCGGCAGATGAATGTCCTCATCCGCCTTCAACTCAACCACCGCCAGCCGTCCCTCGCGCGTGAGGGTAAGCACATCGATCATCGCCCGATCCGCCGCCGAAAAAGCCGGCACCTGGGCATACACCGACTCGGTTTCCAGTCGCTCATCAATCACGCTCACATCTTTCGAGACCAGCGACTCCAGCCAGCGCTCCGGATGCATCCTGAACAGCCGGTCCTGCCGCGGCCCATACGGATGCCGCGCATCCCGCAGCGCGCTTAACAACTGCACGAACAGCGCGAAATTCCGATCTTCGAGCACGCGCTCTTCTGCGCCCACGCCAAACACGATTTCCTGTTTGCTGCGGAACGTCACCGTCTGCGCTGCCAGGCGCGCCCGAGCAAACTCCAGCCCGCGCCACCGGAATGCGACCTCTGCTGCATCGACCACCGCCACATCGCAATTCGGCAGGATCGCCTTCACCCTCGCAACCGACTCCGCGAATCTTTCGATCGCCGCCGTTTCATTCGTGGCATGCACGAGTCGAGTGGCGATATTTCCGCGATCTGTGCAATCGATCTCCGACGTGGCATCATGGCGCTCGTCGAACTCAAACAGCCGCCATTTTGCCGCCGCCTGATTCAGATTCGCCATCCGCTCCCTCACCACCGCCGAACATCCCGCCGGCACAAACAATATGAGCCCCTGTACCAGGCACGTGGGGTGCCCCAGGTCTCGCCGCTTTTGCGAGACCTGGGAGTGTTCTCTGCACACCTCCATCCACAAAATTCCGAACGTCAACGCCGCATCGATCGACGCTTGCGTCTCCGACGCATTCACTCCCAGAAACGCGAACGCACTCTGTCCCTGGCGGATTACCCCGCGCGCGTAAATTGGGCCAAATGATTTTTCCAGGTCCACGCCCGAGGTCAGCCGGGCAATCGTGAATCCCGGGAAATGCCTTTCGATGGCCCGCCGCAGCTTGTGCTCATACGCCACCCGCGCCGCCTTCTTCGCCGTCGGAGATCGCCGGTCCCGCTCGCGGCAAATCTCCAGCTTCGTCGGACGCGCTTGCCCCAGCCGCTGCACTGCAAGCCGCAGCGTGCCGTTCTTTAACTCGGCATCGAGCACGCGCCGTACCGTGTTCCGCTCCGCCGACCACAAATGCAGAAGGCATTTGTTGTGCTCGCCGGAGATCGAATACTTCGACTGTGCCAGATCGAACGCCACCGCGCCGTTCTCGAGCACAACGGCACCTGCCGCCTCGCCGAGAAAATCCTGCAGCGTGCGCGTCAGCATCTCCGGAGTCATGTTTGGAATTGTTCGCCAGCGACGGCGTCCGTGTCTGTGACGAATGAACATCAGGTCGCATTTTGCATGTGAATTTCGGGGTTGGTACGAACCGTCCCCACCCCGTCACCTACTCAGAGGCAACGCTTGAAGAGAAGCAACTCCGAATGTACTATTCGACCGTAAGACTTGCTATGTCAGTACTTTCCCAAACTTCGGAACTAAATCTGCACACAAGACGCGAGAATCAGGTTGAAAATGTCATCGATCGGAGGCCCCCACGCGCCGGCGACCAGTTGCTGTGTGATGACTACCGCCGCGATTATCCCGCTGCGTTGCATCGCCCAACCTCCGCTACCCGGCAATACAATTGTCATGGCTTAACATTCGCCAGCCGGCGTACTTGGATTTGGAGGCCATCGGAGATTAGGAAAATACTGCAGGAGGACGATTACGAACGGGTTGATCCAGAAGGCGTGCTTCCGGGAGACATCGTCGTTTATGTTCACAAAGGGGACGTGGAACATTCCGGGATAGTTATCGCAAAGGGACTGCCACCATTGGTGCTTAGCAAATGGGGGCCGGCACACGAAGTGCTGCACCGTGTAAATGATTGTCCGTACAGCGCAATGCAAATCGTCTACTATAGGATAATAAGATGAATTTAGAGACTTTTGATTTATCGCAAGCTGCTTACACATACGGATTGGCAAATACTCCGCTGTTCTTGGTACGAAAACTTCAAGATGACCCCGCAATTCGCGCGATTTCGAATTCGTGCTCCGAGGACGTGATTCTGCAGTCCCTGCGCCTCCTAATGGGACAGGAGCCCACAAGCGCATTAGAGGCAGTCAAGCCCTATGCCTACCTAGTCGCGCTCTGGTTCAAACCGGAGATCGGTCCACTGCAACAAGCGGCGGAAATGAAAACCAGGGCTCACCAGTGGTACAGCTACGTCGCTGAAGTCTTGATCGAGACATATTCGCCGGTGCAGACGCAGCTAATCGAGGTCCCCGGAGTGCTTCCAGCTCCGAGCGTAACGCCGGAGGAGGCGCCCACCAGCACCCGAGTAATCGTCGCGCCCTAACGGGGTGGAATGTGATCCAATCAAAGATTTTCCTATGTGCGGACTCAGCAGCTATCGATGCCCGGACGGGTTCACTCAGCGCGTTCCACATCATGGAACAGCTAAACACGCCATCTTTTCCAGTGGCCATACCGCGCATCGCAGTAATCGCTGGGCTTAGCCGAGAGAATACAGATCCGTCAAACTTGCGACTCCACCTACAAATCTACTCCGGTAATCAGCAGCTTTTCGCCGGCCCGTTGGGGGTGAACTTCATGCAACAACTGACCGCCCGCACAGTTGCCGAAATGCATGGTTTGGTCGTACCAAGACCCGGCGTTCTCAACTTTGTGCTTCTAAATGGTGAGGAAAGACTCGATTCTTGGACGATCAACGTAAATCAAGTTGGGCAGATTCCGCTTCAGATTTTCATGCCACCAGCGCAACAACAGGGCGGACAGACACAGTAGATCTTCGAGAGGGTTTTCGTCCGCAGCTAGTACAAGCTGCAGCTAAAGAGCGAGTCAAGGCAACGGCCGCTGACCACTCACTCCCGTATGGGATAATGTCCTCACGGGGAGCGCCCGAGTCCGCCAGACACTCGCCGGCATCTAATTCGCGTGGAAAACATTAAAGATAAAGCCCGCTTTTTCGTCGAGCACTACGGCTTGGCCGAGCGCGACCTCGAGCGTTACCTTGCCGCCGCCCTTTCTGCCGGGGGCGATTACGCCGACCTTTATTTCGAATATCTCTCGTCCACGGCACTCTCGATGGACGAGTCCATGATCAAGTCGGCCAGCCAGGGAATTTCCGCCGGATGCGGCGTCCGCGTCGTCTCTGGCGAGCGCACCGGATATGCCTACACCGACGATCTTTCATCCGACCGAATCTTGCACGCCGCCCGCACGGCCGCGTTGATTGCGAGCGCTCCGGCAAAAACTACGGTCCACGGATTCCAGCAGACGCAGGCGCGCAGCCTCTATCCCGTCGCTCTGCCATCCGTCGATGCCGAAATCAGCGCGAAAGTCGAGCTGCTGATGCGTGCCGACAAAACCGCCCGCGCCTACGATCCGCGTATTAAGGAGGTCCGCGCCAGCTACGCCGACGAGCTCCGGAACATTCTGGTCGTCGCCTCCGATGGTACTTTCGCGGAAGACTCGCAGCCGCTCGCTCGCATGAACGTCAGCTGCATTGCGAAGACTGATGGCAATTCCGCTCGCGGCGGTGCCGGCGGCGGAGGCCGAGTCGCCCTCGACTTCTTCTTCGGAGAAAAGAATCCCGAGTTCTTCGCCAAAGAAGCCGCGCGCCAGGCCCTCCTGCAACTCGACGCCCGTGAAGCTCCCGCCGGCGAAATGGAAGTCGTCCTTGGTCCCGGATGGCCAGGGGTTCTGCTCCATGAAGCCGTCGGCCACGGCCTCGAAGCCGACTTCAACCGAAAAAAGACTTCGGCCTTCGCGGGCCTGATCGGCAAGCGTGTAGCGAGTGAAAAATGCACGGTTGTCGACAACGGCACTATGCCCTGGCGTCGCGGATCGCTCAACGTCGACGACGAAGGCGAGCCCACGCAAGAGACGGTCTTAATCGAAAAAGGAATTCTGAAGGGATATCTCAGCGACAAACTTTCCGCGCGCCTGATGGGCATCGCCGATACTGGCAACGGACGCCGCGAATCGTATGAGCACATCCCCATGCCGCGCATGACCAACACGTACATGCTCGCGGGCGAGGACAATCCCGAAGACATCATTCGCTCGGTGAAGCACGGAGTTTACGCAGTGAACTTCGGCGGAGGCCAGGTCGACATCACGAATGGAAAATTCGTTTTCTCCGCCAGCGAAGCCTACATGATCGAAGACGGCCAGATCACCGCACCGATCAAAGGCGCAACGCTGATCGGCAACGGCCCCGACGTGCTCACGCGCGTCTCGATGGTCGGCAACGATCTGAAGCTCGACGAAGGCGTCGGCACCTGCGGGAAAGATGGGCAGGCCGTCCCCGTGGGCGTGGGCATCCCGACGCTGAAAGTTGATCGCCTCACCGTCGGCGGCACCGCGCGTAAAGATCCCGGCGGATTTATGCAATGAGCGGGCTTTGAAAGGGCGCGGCTTCAGTCGCGCCGTCGTTTCTAAGCATTTCTTTGCGTCCTCTGCGGTTTAAGATTTTGATTTGTTATGCCAACTGAACTCGAAACTCGCCCGAAACTCGAAACTGACCTAAAACAGATCGCGACCGACATCGTCTCCCGCGCTATGAAGGGCGGCGCTACAGCCGCCGAGTGCGTGGTCCGCGAAGGCGACGAGTTTTCCACGCTCGTCCGTCTCGGCCAGGTTGAGACGCTGAAAGAGTCCGGGTCAAAATCCATCGGAGTTCGCGTCTTCTTTGGACAGCGCGCCGCCTCGACCTACTCCAGCGACTTTTCCCGCGAAGGCCTCGACCGCATGCTGAAGTCCGCACTCGAGCTCGCGAAGATCACTTCAGAAGACCCGTTCTCCGGAATTCCGTCCGCCGATCAATTGGGCCAGCTCTCCGGCGATCTCGACCTTTATCACGAAGACGTCTATTCGCTGCCCGGCGCCGACCGCATCGACTATGCCCGCCGCGCCGAGAAAGCCGCGCTCGACACCGACCCGCGCATCAAGAATTCCGAAGGCGGATCGTTCGACGCTGCTACTGGACACAAAGTCTTCGCCAACTCTCACGGCTTCATTGGCGAATATTCGCGCTCATACTGCTCGGTTGCGGCAGTTCCGATCGCCCAAAATGAGGACGGCGCCATGCAGCGCGATTACTGGTTCTCGGTAGCGCGTACCCTCAGCAAGCTCGATGCTCCAGAAAAAGTCGGACGCATTGCCGCCGAACGCACGCTACGCCGCCTCGGCGCACGCAAAGTGAAGACGGCGAGAGTCCCGGTCGTCTTTGATCCCATGGTCTCGACGTCGATCCTCGAGCACATCTTCGAAGGCATCAACGGAGACTCGGTCTATCGCGGCGCTTCATTCCTCGCCGGCAAGCTCGGCCAGAAAATCGCCGGCGACAACGTCACCGTCATTGACGATGGCACCATCCCCGGCGGATTCGGCAGCAGCCCGTTCGACGGCGAAGGCATCCCGACACGCCGCACCGTTGTGATCGAGAACGGCGTGCTGAAGTCGTACCTGCTGAACACCTACACCGCGAAAAAGCTCGGCCTGCAGACGACCGCCAACGCCGCGCGCGGACTCGCCGGAACCCCCGGCATCGGCCCCGGAAATTATTTTCTGCAGCCGGGCCCGAAGTCGCCGAAAGAACTGTTTGGCGGAATCAAGGATGGCTTGTACGTCACCGAATTTCTCGGCCAGGGGGTGAATCTGGTCACCGGAGATTATTCCCGCGGTGCTTCCGGCCTCTGGATATCCAATGGCGAACTCACCTTCCCGGTCGAAGAAATCACGGTCGCCGGAAATTTGAAAGACCTCTTCTTCAACATCTCAGAAATCGCTAGCGATTTGGAATTCCGCGGCGCCGTCGCCGCACCGACAATCCGCATCGACGGCCTCACCGTGGGTGGAGAGTAAGTCGGGAACAAAAACAAAGGGGGTGCCCCAGGTCTCGCCGGTTTTGCGGAACTGGGCTCGTCTGTATGGATTTTCCTCTGTGTTCCTCTGTGTCCTCTGTGGTGAAGCCTTTCTTTGCGAGCACAAATCGCGATATGCTGCCGCGTTCTGCCAAGGAGCCTCCATGAACCGCCGCTCATTCCTTCATTACGCCAATGCTGCTGGACTCGCCGCCGCCCTTCCGCCTCTATCATTTGCCGAGAAAAAGTCTGTAATCAAGCCACCCTTCGATCCCATTCCCCCAATTCCGGCTGAAACACTTCTTCTCAAAGACTATCGCCCGCGCTCCATCTACAAAGTTCCTGTCACCCAGATCGAGCGCGCGAAGTATCCCATCATCGATATGCACTCGCATCCTTACCCAAAGTCGGAAGCCGAGATCACCACCTGGCTCAAGAATATGGATACGGTCAACGTCGAAAAAACTCTCATCCTCACTATGGCGACCGGCAGGGAATTCGACCAGATCCACGCGAAGTATTCGAGATATCCCGAGCGCTTCGAAGTCTGGTGCGGCCTCGATTTCACCGGGTACGACCAGCCCAGCTTTCCCGACTCCGCTGTCAAAGAGCTCGTCCGCTGCCACGATGCCGGCGCGAAAGGCATTGGCGAGATTCACGACAAGGGAATGGGTCTCCGCTCCGGAAAATCTGCGACTCACAACTTGCATCCTGACGACCCTCGCGTCGAGGCGATCTGGGAAAAAGCCGGCGAGCTGCACATGCCCGTCAGCCTTCATGTGGCCGATCCCATCTGGATGTATCAGCCCATGGACAAGCACAACGACGGCCTGATGAATGCCGTCGAGTGGCGTCTGGACAATCAACCCAACATCGTCAAACTTCCGGGCATGATCGACATCCTCGAGCGCACGGCGTCCCGCCATCGCAATACGACTTTCATCGCGTGTCACTTCGCCAATTGTGACTACAACCTTTCACGTCTGGGCGAAGCGTTCGATCGCAATCTCAACCTCTACGCCGACATTTCCGCGCGCTATGCCGAAACCGCACCGATCCCGCGCTTCGCTGCTGCCTTTTACGCGAAGTACGCCGACCGCGTTGTCTATGGTACCGACATGGGATTCGACACGAAGATGTACCAGATCACCTTCCGCGTCCTCGAATCATCCGACGAACATTTCTATGAGATCGAGCAGTTCAACTATCACTGGCCGCTCTATGGCCTCGGCCTGCCGGATGATGTTCTGAAACGTGTTTACCACGACAACGCCGCGAAAATCCTCGCCGCACGTGTCTAGTGCTTGGGTAAGTAAAAGCCCTGTCATTCCGAGCGAGCTGTTTTTGTGGAGCGAGGGACCTGGCCGAGCCGCGCGCTGCGTCGCGGTCTACCCGACGCTATAACCGCGCGTTTTGGCTCGCTTCCTTATAATCGACAACGCATTTTCTTCCGCCTACAATTTCCTCATGGACACCCTCGACCAGCAGACCCCCGTCACCGAAGGCAATCGCGACACGAGCCGGCTGATCATCATGATCGCGGTCACCGTTGTGATCGGAGGCGCGCTGGGCCTTGCCTTCCTGCTGCGCGAGCCGCCAAAAGCTGTCAGGCAACCCTCTCCTTACATCGCCAAGATCAAGCTCTCGAATTTCAAAATGTTAGCCGCCGAAAATTTCATCGGAGCCACCGTCACCTACCTTGATGGAGATGTCACCAACACCGGCGACAAGACCATCACGCGCGTGATGGTCCAGGTCAATTTTGAAGATTCCATGGGACAGCTAGCCCAGCGGGAGGAACTTCCCATGCGCGTCGTGCGCACCAACGGCGCTTATCTCGAACCCGTCGATCTCAATGTCGCGCCACTCGCGCCGGGTCAAACCGCTCCATTCCGCCTCACCTTCGATTCCATCTCCGCCCAATGGAATCACCAGTACCCGCCCATTACCATCATGGACGTGCAAGTGAAGTAGTCCGCCCATGTCATCCTGAGCGAAACGAGCTCGAACGAGCTCGCAAATCGAAGGACCCTGTGTTTCAATCGGAAATCGTCAATCGAAAATCCCGTAGAATGATCCCGTGCCTGAGACCAAGCCATTCCGCTTGACGGAGTCGGTGAAAGCCGCGGGTTGAGCGTCCAAGCTGAGTCCGGCGGCGCTGGACAAGGTGCTTGGGAAATTAGCCCGGCAACATGACCCCAACGTTCTGGTCGGCTTCGATCACGCCGACGACGCCGGCGTGTATCAACTTTCGCCTGATCAGGCGCTCGTGCAGACAGTCGACTTCTTTACTCCAATCGTCGACGACCCCTACACCTTCGGCCAGATCGCCGCGACGAATTCGTTGAGCGACGTCTATGCCATGGGAGGCCGCCCGCTCACCGCGCTCGCGCTCGTCTGTTTTCCAGAGAAGGCCGATCTCGAAATTCTGGAGCGCATTCTCGCCGGCGGACTTTCGAAGATGATGGAGGCCAACTGCACCATCATCGGCGGCCACAGCATCCGCGACGAAGAAACCAAGTTCGGATACTCCGTCACCGGCCTGATCCATCCGCAGAAAGTTTTCGCGAATCAAAGCGCGCAGCCTGGCGACTCGCTGATTCTCACCAAAGCCCTCGGCACCGGCGTGATCTCAACCGCGATCAAGAAGGAAAAAGCGGAGCAAGAATGGATCGACGCCGCAGTCGCGTCGATGACGACGCTGAACAAGAACGCCGCCGAAGCGATCACCCGTCATGCTGAGGCGAAGGCATTCCTCCACCCCCCGAGCCAAGCGAGGGTTGAATCGAACGATGCGGCCGGAGATCACCGTGGAAGAGCGGCCCTTCAGGGCCGCGGTAGCGGTTTAGAAGGCGGTGCGGCTTTAGCCCCTGAGGCCAATAACCCTTTCACCATTCACGCCCTTACCGACATCACCGGCTTCGGCCTGATCGGCCATCTCCGCGAAATGATTCTTGCCTCGAACGTCTCTGCCTCCATCTCGGCCGCGAAAATCCCGCTCCTGCCCGGCGCTCTCGATTGCATTCGCGCCGGTTACATCCCTGGGGGTCTCAAGAACAACCGCGACTTCGCCGAATGCTTGGTTGAATACGAGGACAAGGTCGCCGAGGATCTGCGCACGATACTGTACGATCCTCAAACCGCGGGCGGCCTGCTAATTTCGACTCCGGATGGCCAATCGCTACTCGCCGCCTTGAACGCCGCCCATGTCCCCGCCGAGAAGATCGGCGACATTCTTCCGAATTCCAAACCTCGTATCCAAGTCAAATGATAATTTCGCTCCTGGCGGGCGTCATCCCGATGCGCCGCGGTTTCACGAGCGGCGCGAGGGATCTCGCGAGGATCCAAAAAATGCAAGCTTGCCCCCACTCTTGGCTCGGCACCTTTTGCAAAGACAGACTGCGAAGTCATTTTCTGGGATTGTCATCCTGAGCGAAGCCAGCTCGAACGAGCTCGCGAGTCGAAAGATCCCTACCGCGTCTCCAAACCAATAGCCCTTGTCATCCTGAGGCGCAGCTCTTGGCGCCGAAGGATCTTATGCAGTTGAACCAAGCTCGATAACAAGTGATTTTAGAAAACCCACTCGCGTCATTCTTAGCCTTCAGTCGCCTCGCGTTTGCACGCTTTCGCGACGAAGGAACCTGCGCGTTCTCCCACCTCTTACTCTCTTGAGTCCTACTGTTTCCTCTTCATCCGGAACGCCATCCCTCCCCGAAACTCCGGACTCCGCACCATCCATCTGCCTCCCAGGTGGTGGAAGTGCCCCACCGCCTTCGGCGACCCAGTGACAACGTCGGTCCACGAGAACTCGTAATCGCCCACAGGAATATTCATCACGACCTCCGCCGGGCCGTTGCCATCGACATACATCGCATACTCTCCCTTTGGCGACGACAGCATATGGACGGCAACGCCGCCAGCGTGCTTCACGGTCGCGAAATCCGGGGCCATCTCGACGAGCGGCAGCCCGCGCAAGAATTCGCTGAGGATCCGCAACCGCCGCCGCAACTCCGGACTGCCTCCGCCGGGACCATTGGCCTCGCTATCGGTTCCATTCTCGTGCCCGACGCTGAACGAATAATCCAGATGGTCGAACACGCCTCCACCCGACAGCATAAAGTTCCACGCCTGCCGAGCGTACTTATCGTCTTCGCGCCCGAGAAATCCGGTCTCGTCATAGGACAACGCATTTCCCAGCCCGTAGTTGAGTGTCGCCGCCTCCGCGTACGCGTAATGAAAATTCACCACGCTGACGTGCGGCAGCGTCGACCGCATCGCATAACGAAAATTGCAGCAGTCTTGCGCGATCAGGTGTCGCTTCGGCAATCTCCCCTCTTCGTTCCAGATCCACTCCACGACGCGCTGCTGCCACGCCATGGTCGCCTCATCCGGCAAGTCGATTGAATTCGGATACTGATCGCGCCCGGTAAATAAATAAGGATTGATCACGTCCGCCAGCATAGGCCGGTCTGACCACGGCTCATTCGCAATCTCGAAAATCACATTGGGATGCGCGTTCGCCTCATTCACCAACTTGCGCACGTACTTCTCCTGATATCCAAGGACGTTGCCGTTCTCTAGCGTGTTCAGTTTTTTCCAGTCGATCGCGTCCGTCCCGTTCACATTGTTCTCTCGCCTGAACGGCGAAAGCGCCCACTGCGCCTCACCATACTGCGAAGAGAACAGTGTGATCTCGACCACGATCCCTCGCCGGTCGGCTTCAGTCAGAAAATCATGGAGCCGGGAAAAGTACTCGGGATTCCATTTCTCAAGATCAAATTTGTTCCCGCCGCCTGCATAGCCGGATTCGGAGCTCCGGGCCCAGGGAGCCACGAATTTCCCCGCCGCCGGTGCCAAATCATTCCGCTGAATCCCGAACGATTTCCCCGGCACTTCTACGTAAGATCCGCCGAATAGCCGCGTGTAGTTCATCCCCTCGGCTTCGAGCGTTGCCAGATACTTGTGATAATCGAAGTCCGCGTTGAAGACCGCGCCGTAATGTTCGCCGCTGCCAATCAGCGCAACGGCGCGCCCATGAAACAAGAAATAATGCGGATTCTCCGGGTGAAGCCGGATGGGCGCCGCCGCGGACTCGGTTTGCGGGCTCATTAGGGCAGACCCGCAAAGCAGGCACAGCACCGCCGCGATCAACCTCTTTTCCATTTTGTCTGTGCTCTCTGTGGTGAACGATTTTGAATATAAAACGTTGAACTATCTCGTATACTCCGTCACCTTCCCGTCCACCACCACCGCGACATATTTCTGCGACGCCAGATCGCGAATTTGCACAACGCGTTTTCCCTCGCGCGCAAGCTGTCCCCAGCGGCTGGGTTTCTCCGGATTCTGCTCGATCGCCTGATACTCTTTCCCGCCCATTACAAACCGAGCCGTCCGCAGTCTTTGCGACCCCGTTCGGGTCACGCGAAACAACTTCCCTTCGACGAGCACTTCCTTGCCGCTCATCAACGTTTCCGCAACGGACTTCAGCATTTCCTGATCCACACTTGCTGCCTTACTCTGTCCGGATCGGCGCAACCACCCACACATACTCCAGCATCGTAGTCCCGGTGTTCGTCACGTTGTGGCGCGTCGCCGGAGGAATGTAGGCCAGCATCTTTTCATGAAGCGCTACGTCATTTCCTCCTTCAATTTTCGCCGCTCCATCCCCATGCAAAATCACCAAGGCCTCTTCGTTCGTACCAGTCGAATGCCAGCCCACGCTCTCACCGACCTTCAGCTTCACGGATCCACCACGCATCCCGGCTGTCTGCGGCACGCCCTTCAGCAGCGGACAATCGCCTCCCGCACAGTCCAGGGCAAAAGTCATCGCTTGCCTGGCAGGCTCCGGTTTCTGCGCCAGAGCAAACACTCCTATGAGGACGACACACACGATCTTGCTCATGCTCATGCTTCCCCCACTAATCTTCGATCCATCCACTCCAGTATCAGCTTCCTCATCTCGGGCAATTCCACATGCTCGCAATCGAACAGCTCAATCCGGCAGTCCGATTCCTTCCCATACCTCCGATACAGCGGCAACAGCCGATCGCGAATCTTCTCCACCCCGGCGGGTGGCGTCAGCGGATCTCGTCTTCCATTCACGCTCAAGTGCGCCCGCGGCACAATCAGTTCGTTGATGTCTGCGGTCTGAAAATGTTTGAGCAGCGACGGCACGTAGTAAAAAATTCCGTGCCCGTGCAGCCCATGCGTCCGGATCAGCTCCTCAAAGTCCGTCAGGCAGCACACATCGATGCATACCTTCACCCGCGGGTCGAGTGCCGCCAGCCACCACGCCTTGGTCGATCCCATCGACATGCCGAACGCGCCCAGCCGCGCCGCATCCACCTCTGGCCGCGAGGCCAGATAATCCATCGCCCGGAACTCATCGAACATCATCATTCCGAACAGGACCTGCCCTCGCCATAACATCAGCTTGAACGCATCCTGCTCGCCCTGACTGCCATTCGGCTCATTCTTGCGCTCGCCGAAACACCAGCTGTCGATCGCCAGCGTGACGATTCCTTTTTCCGCCAGAACCGGTGCATACGCCGGTTGCTGCTCCACTCCCTTCCACAACTGCTCCTTGCCTAAGTCGTACATCCCGGCGTGCCAATGGATGTACAACAATCCCGGCGCCCGCTCCCGGCGCTTTTTCGGGATCAGCAGAATCGCCGGTACCGGCTCGAGTCCATTCAAGTCGAGCACGAGCCGCTCCAGTGTGTAGCCCTCGTGGTCCTCTTTGGAAATGACGTTCGCCGGACCGGGACGATGTTGCCACGGCAAGTCGCCCAGTAATCCCCACAACTCCCGCCGCCGATTCTGCTGCCGTAAGCGATCCGCCTCCGGAAGATCCATTGTGGCTGCGGCATCTGCGAACGTCGGTCCCTTCACAGCAGCCGCAAACGCCACCGAACGTTGCAGGAAACTCCTTCGAGTTGTGGATTCCATCTTCCCTCCCAACCGTCAGTATTGAAACTATATCGGAACTTAACCCAGGGGCGTCATCCCGACGCGACGCGCTTTCGTAGATCCTCGACTTCAGTCGGGGGCGGCGCAGCCGCGGCGCGAGGGATCTCGCGTGCAGCGAATTAACTTGGGGAAGTGGATCATCACTTGGACCGAGCGAAAACTCAGTAATCATGTTAAAAATCTTCCCGGAGGCTCCCATGCCACTCGCTCTACTCATTCTTTCCGTCTTATTTTTGAATTCCTCGCCGGAGACTTCCATGCCTCAATCGCTCGATCAATCCACCCGCGCCACAATTGATGCCTTCAACGCAGCCTTCAATCGTCACGACGCCGACGCGCTGGCTCAGTTCCTCACGGACGACACCGTCTTCGAGGACACTTCGCCCGCTCCCGACGGCCGCCGCGTCGAAGGCAAAGCTGCCGTCGTCGAATTCTGGCGCGGATGGTTCACCCGCAACCCCGACGCAGGCTTCGACGCGGAAGAGATGATCGTCAGCGGTAATCGCGCGACTGTGCTCTGGGTCTACCACAAAGTGCGGAATGGGCAGCCATGGCATATTCGCGGCGTCGATGTCTTTACCGTCCGCGATGGCAAAGTCGCCGCCAAGTTGGCTTACGTGAAAGGATGATTAATGGTTACGAACAACGAACGCGTGTCATCCTGAGCGCAGTACGCTCGAATGAGCTCGCGTAGACAAAGGATCCCCAGCAGCCACAGCGAAATACGGTCCCGCTCCCACTTTGTGACTCCGATCGGCCTCAACTCATCACCCAAGCTGCTCAAGCGACTCAATTTCGCTGCGTTCGTTCTTGGTTCCAAGAGTTGTGCCTCAGTGCTGCACCGAAGCTCCTATCCCACACATGACACCGTTCTTATCTGGCCCAAAACCACCAGTTCGGTGGAAATGGGCCACCAGATCCCGCGCCAGACGCGGCTTCCGAGTCGTGCTCTCAGTTCAAATTGACTGAAAACAAACATTCTCGGCCTCGCACGCCTTTTGGCCCTTCGACTGCCTCCTTCCTCAGCAAATTTGGCCATTGTTCGAAGTTCGGACGCGATTCAGAAGGGAAGTTCATCTCGAAGGAGCACCCTCCTATGCTTTCCCGGTTCTGTACGTTGCCCTTTCTAGGCCTGCTCGCCATATCACTCTTGGGTTGTAACAACACGTTGAACCCGCTCTGCAGCAGCGCCCGGCCTGCACCGGTCATCGGATCTCTCTCGCCCAGCACTTTGTCCTTTGCACAAGTGCAGCAAGGAGCGACCCTCACCATCGACGGCAGCCACTTCGTTTCGGCTTCCGAAGTCATGGTCAACACCACTCCTCTGGCCGCCACCGTGGTGAGCAGCCAGGAATTGCAGATCCAGCTTTCGAGCGACGTGATCTCCGGTCCGGGCACGGTGAAGATCGCAGTGACTACTCCGGGCGGCAACACCTCCGACCTTGGCTGCACCAGCGGTGGGACGAGCACTGCCCTCACGCTAAACATCAATTGACTTTCGGCTCGCGCCGCTCGCCCCACCTCCACGTCTTCCCTTCAGCGTGAGGTGGGGCTTTTTTTTCTGTAGGGGCGGAGGCATTCCGGAGCCTGCCCTGAGCGAGACCGAGCGCAGCGAGGGAGAGCCGAAAGGGCCCCGCTCGCGCGGCGAGCGTCGGTTTGATTCTCGTCCAGAAAAGAAGCGGGTGCCCCAGGTCTCGCCGGTTTTGCGAGACCTGGGAAAAGATTACTCGTACCTCAACGCCACCATGGGATCCACCTTCGTCGCCCGGCGCGCGGGAATGTAGCACGCCACCAGCGCAGTCCCAATCAACAGCGCAACGACGGCCGCGAATGTCACGGGATCGGTTGCGCTTACGCCGAACAAGAGAGACGCGAGCGTGCGCGTGAGTGCCAGCGCTCCGGCGAGCCCGATGACGATGCCAATCAGGATCGTCCGCATGCCTTGGCCGAGGATCATCCCGAGCACGTCGCGCGAGCGTGCGCCCAACGCCACTCGCACGCCAATCTCTCGCGTGCGCCGGCTGACGGCGTACGCCATCACGCCGAATGTTCCGGCGATCGCGAGCAGCAGTGCGACGACTCCGAACACGCCGATCAGCAGCACGTTGAACCGGCGCGAGCCAAGCGACGCCGAATAAATCTGCGAGAACGTCTGAAATTTCGCAGGGATTTCCGGATTCAGCTCCTGCAGAACGCCGCGCGCAGCGGAAGTGACCAACCCCGTGTCCGCATCGCTCAACATGGCAATCGTCATCCACGGTTCCGGCCGCTGGAACAGATCAACGTAAACGGTCGAAGACGGCGGCGCCTCAAGCCCTTCCTGGTGAACGTCGCCGACAATACCGACAACCGTGAGCAGCCGAAGATCGCCATCCATGTTCCCGAACTCGATGGTGTGGCCGATGGGGTCCTCGCCGGGCCAGTGCTCGCGCGCCAGGAACTGGCTGATCACAGCAGTGTGCGGCGAATCAAACGTATCGCGGTCGTCGAACAACCGTCCGCGAACCAGCGGAATGCCGAGAGTCTGAAAATACCCGGGGCTCACTACCCCAAACACCGCGCTGCCGAGCCGGTCCTTGCGCTGAAAAAGCACGTCGAAAGCATGCGAGAGCTCTTCCAGAGTTTTCGGAGTCTTCGGCAATTCATCTTGCGTCATTAAGAGAAACGAGCCGTCGGGAAGGCCGCCATTCATGGGAAGGCCGTTGGTTGCACCGACCTGACGCACGCCGGGAATCTGCCTGAGCCGGTCGATCAGATGCGAGAAGAACTGAACCTGAGCGGCCTTGGCTTTCGTATCGCCCCAGTCCGCCATTGGAAGCGCAATCTCCATCGTGACGATCTTGTCGACGCGAAAGCCGGGATCGACGTCGAGGACTTTTTTCAGACTGCGGCCGAGCAATCCGGCGCCGACGACGAGAACGAGGGTGATAGCCATCTGCGCCGCTACGATGACGCGTCCGATGCGCTGAGTGCCGTGCGAACCGGTTTCACTGCGGCCTCCTTCCGCTAGTCCTTCGCGCACATCACCGGATGTTGCGCGCAGAGCGGTAAACACGCCAAGCCCCACCGCGACCAGCGTCGACAGCAATAGCGCAAACAGCAGAACAGGGAGGCTGATCGAAATGCTCTCCAGTCGAGGCAGATCCTGCGGCGCGAGCGCGATCAGCGCGGAGACACCGGAATACGCTGCTAGCACTCCGAGAGTGCCGCCGAGAAACGCCAGCACCAGCGCTTCGGTGAGGAACTGACGAATTAGGCGTCCGCGGCCCGCGCCCAGTGCACTGCGCACGGCTAGTTCTCGCTGGCGTCCGGACGCTTGGGCGAGCAACAAGTTGGCGACGTTCGCGCACGCCACGAGCAGCAGGAATCCAACGGCTCCCAGCAGGATCAGCAGCGTCGGTCGTGTTTTTCCCGTGATCGACTCCTGTAGCGGCACCGCAACCGCGTCGGTCAGCAGATAGTCGCCCTTTTCGCTCGAAGCGTTGTAAATGCGCCGCGCGATCGCGCTCACGTCACCGCTCGCCTGCTGCGCTGTGATTCCATCCCGCAGGCGAGCAACGGCATAGAAATTGTGCGACGTGCGACTGGGATTCTCTCCATCGGTATCGGCAGCAGTCCATAAACCCGTATCGGCCGGGAACTGAAATCCCTCAGGAAGAACGCCGATGACTGAGTGGAGCGCGTTTCCAATCTTGAGGTGAAGCTGCAAAAGGTTAGCGTTCGATCCCAGGTATTGCTTCCAGTATCCGTAGCTGACTAGCACGACCGGCGCGGCTCCTTTGACCGAATCGTTCGCCAGGAAGTCGCGCCCGATGACTGGCTGTACGCGGAATACCTTGAGGAATTGGGGCGTAACGCTCGCCACCATCGAACGCGTCGGCTGCGATCCGCCGGACACCGACTCGATCCAGCCGCCGTATTTCGCAATCGCCGCGAAGCTGTGGCTCTGATCGCGGAAGTCGTCGAAATTCGGATCGGCCACGCGATTCCACGCCCCTTGGTTTGTGACCTCGAAGACGGCCATAATTCGGCCGGGATCGTTATAAGGTAGAGGCCGCAGCAACACGCCATAAACCACGCTGAAGATTGCCGTCGTGGCGCCGATCGCCAACGTCAGGGTGATAACGGAAACGGCGGTAAACCCCGGGCTTCTACGCAAAATCCGCAGCGCGTGGTGCAGGTCTTGAATTAACGTTCCCATAACAAACCTCTCCAGGCGCTAACTAGCAAGTGTCCCGCCAGAGGCGCTTCGCCGCAAGCTCTTGTCTATGAATGACGTAACTGGAAACAGCCTCCTACCGATGGCGTATGTAGTGATCGCGGATGGAAATTCACTGTGCGGAAACGAACAGCGAGTGGTTGGGTGGGTCGCTCGCCCGTGCCAATGTCGAAAACGGGAAAAGTGCAAGAACGAGAAGAAACGGCTAAGTATGCGGGTTTTTCTTGTACCTGCACAGGCTGAAAAATGTTATTTATCCTCTATGGGAGCAATAAACGGGACTGCCCACACAGAAATCAAGGGGCGACTTAATGGCGTGCGATACAGTCTGTATCGTGGGGACTGTTTCACATGGATGGATTCCCGCCCTGCTAATTCGATCCACGCTGTTGTGACCGATCCCCCGTACGGTCTCAAGGAGTACACGGAGGAAGAGAAGCACAAACTTCGCATTCGAAGGGGAGGTGTTTGGCGCATCCCTCCTTCCTACGACGGATGCACAAGAAGCCCCCTACCGCGCTTTACAGTCTTGACGGAGACGGAGTTGAGCGAGCTGCGCTCCTTTTTTGCGAAGTTTGCAAAATGCGTCTTCCGCGTGCTCGTGCCTGGGGCGCACGTATTTATCGCCACTAATCCGCTCCTTTCGCACTTGGTCTACTTGCCACTCTTGGAGAGCGGCTTTGAAAAAAGAGGAGAGGTCATCCGGCTTGTTCAGACACTCCGCGGTGGTGACAGGCCAAAGAATGCTCACCAAGAGTTTTCAGACGTCTCGGTAATGCCCCGTTCGGCATGGGAGCCTTGGGGGCTGTTCCGAAAACCGTGCGAAGGGAGGGTGCAGGACAATCTGCGGAAGTGGAAAACGGGGGGACTCCGTCGCCAATCCGCCGAGGCGCCCTTTAGTGATGTCATCCAGTCCGCCCCGACTCGTCCAGAAGAACGGACCATTTCACCTCATCCCTCCTTGAAGCCGCAATCATTTATGCGACAGATCGTGCGTGCAGCTCTTCCGCTCGGGGCTGGAATTGTGCTGGATCCGTTTATGGGCGGCGGTTCAACAATTGCAGCCGCAATAGCAGTGGGGTACGAAAGTGTAGGGCTTGAACACGATCCGGCATTTTTCCAGACGGCGCTCAAGGCTATCCCAGAGTTGTCGTGTCTGAGAGGAAGCGTGAAAAGCAATAGCGAAAGAGCTTCGCTAGTTGATCCCGTTTTGCAACCGAGACTTGAATTGCGCGACTAGTCGTGAGAGCTTTCGGCTGTAATGCCACTTGACGCTCACGGTTACGATCGCGCCGTACTATTGCCGCCGCAACTCAAAGTCAGTCACATTCACGAGGCCATCGAGCACGTCGAGGACCGCGCTTCAGAGCTCATTGACCTGTATTTTGAGCAGGCCAATGTGTTCAGCGGAATTGTCGGCATTATGGGCATTCAGGCACTGCATAATCTCAGTCCTTACAAGAAGCATAAGCATCCCGACATAGCGCAGCAGCGATTTCCTGACCTTTCGCTACGCGGACGACTCGGTCCCCCTCCCGAGGAAGCACTTGAGTCAAAAGGATCAACCCGTCCTTGGGCCTTACAGTCACACTACAATCACCCCGGCTGGTATATCGTGTGGCGATACATGGTCGACCGAACTCGGCGGGCAAAAGCGGGGAAAATGGTCGTAATCTGGAGGGTCGACATACCGTTCCTTCGCCAAGAGGATTGGAAATACGAGGGAAGCAAAGCTGCAGAGGGTCGCGGTGGAAGAACACATACTTTTGGCGTCAAGAATCCTGCGACGAGGCTTGCGGATTCAATCGTCTATCAGAGCCCGCGGATAATTGTGCGGCAGGGTGGCCCCGTACTCGCTGACACAGAGGACTGAAAAGGAGCTACCGTGCCGGCCGCCCCACAATCTTAAAAGCCGAAACCCGAAACTACGCACTGCCCCTCAACATTCCGACTCCCATAATTTGAGGGCCTTGCGCGGTGTGAGCGAAGCTCCCGCAAATCATTTCTTGCCACGCAACATCCCCACCACTCTCTCGTAATCATCCACGGTTGCATACTCGATCACGATCTTCCCTTTGCCTTTGCGGTCACGAATTCGCACCCGCACGCCCAGCATACGTTCCAACTCCACCTGCGCCGCCCGCACATTCGGATCCACTTCCTTCCATCGCGCCCCGCCGCTGTTCTTCTTTTCCTGACCAGGCATATCCGGCAGCGGATCAAGCAGGCCCTCCATGCGCATGACGAGCGTTTCGATCTGCTCCAGGTTCATGCCCTTCTTGACCGCGTAAAGCGCGGCTTCGGCGATGCGATCGTTGTTCTCCAGCTTCAGCAACTCTTTCGCCTGGGCGAAATTGATTCGTTTTTCCGCCAACAGTTCCATCACTTCGCGAGGCAGCTTCAGCAGACGCATGTAATTCGCGATCGATGCGCGCGACAGGCCGACCCGTTCCCCAATCTGTTCCTGCGTCAGCTTGAACTCGGTGCTCAGCACGCGAAATGCCTGCGCCTGCTCCAGCGGGCTCAAATCCTCGCGCTGCAGGTTTTCGATGATGGTCATCTCGGCTGCTTGCTGCGCCGCAACTTTTCGCACCAGCGCCGGAATATGCGTCTTGCCGGCCTTTGTCGAGGCATGCAGTCGCCTCTCGCCCAGAATCAGGACATACCGTCCCCCCTCCTCCGCCGGACGCACTACGATCGGCTGCACCACTCCGTTCGCCTTGATCGAATCGGCCAGCTCCTCCAGCGCCTCATCGTCCTGCACGTAGCGCGTCTGAAACGGATTCTTGTCGATGTCGGCGATTGCCAGGCTCATCACCAGATTCGCCGGCTTCCGCGCCTCCGCCTGGGCATAGATCTCCACGGCTTCCGCAATATGTGGCGCGGGCACTCCTGCCCGCGGAGACTCCTCGGCCGCGACCGCGACCGCTTGCATTGGGTCCTCGACTCGATCAACAACACTAGCCGAAGGGATAGCCCCCGCAGGTTCAGGAGTTTGTGGCGCGGGCGCCCCCGCCCGCGTTCCCAAATCGTGCGGAGAAACCGGGGCGGTCGGGCTCGTTACCACGCGCGGCCCTCCAAACAACGACGCCAACCCGCGCCCCAAAGCCCGCCGCTTCTCCACCTTTTCTTTCTCTGCCTGTTCCCCTGCATTCGATACCGTCGCCGTATTCGTCATCTTCCTCCCCTTACGCTTCTTCGCCCTCTTCTTCACTTCGCCCCATCGATACCGCCCCCGTCCACTTCCCGATTGCCATCCTGAGGCGCAGCCTTTGGCGCCGAAGGACCTATGCAACTCGATTCACCACAGCTTGCTCGAATGGCCAAGCTTTGTATATCGACAATCGTCTATCTAATATATCGATATATATCGATATATTACGCCGTCTTGTCCATCGCAGCATTCGCCGGAATCTCTTCGATCTGAGCCTCTCCTCTTTGCTCCTCCACGCCCTCTGCGGTCACAGCTGCTGAGGCCTGAGGTCCGATGGCCGAAGTCTGCCTCTCGATGATCTCCTTTGCGAGCCGGATGTAGCTCTCCGCGCCCTTCGATCGCGGATCGTAGACCAGCGCCGCCTTGCCATGACTGGGCGCCTCGGCCAGCCGGATGTTGCGCGGCACAGTCGTCTTGCACAACTTCTCGCCGAAGAAATTCTTGAGCTCTGCCATCACCTGCTGCGCCAGGTTCGTCCGCTCATCCAGCATGGTGAGCACCACGCCCTCGATTACCAGCGCAGGGTTCAAGTGCTCGCGAATGCGCTCAATCGTATCCAGCAGCTCGCTGATGCCTTCCAGAGCAAAGTACTCCGCCTGCATCGGAATCAAGACCGCATCGGCCGCTACGAGCGCGTTAAGCGTGAGCAGATCGAGCGCTGGCGGGCAATCCAGCACGATGAACTGGAAGCGGTCGCGTAGAAGCGCGAGTGTGTCACGCAAGCGAAACTCGCGTCCCTCTGCATCGACCAGTTCCAAATTGGCGCCGATCAGATTCCTATGGGATGGAATGAGCCAGAGCTGGTCGAGATCTGTGGTGAGTAGGGCCTCCTCGCTCGTGGCCGCGCCCATCAGCAGATGATACGAGCTGATGCGTTCAGGATCCTTGACGAACCCGAGGCCGCTGGTCGCGTTCGATTGCGGATCACAGTCGACCAGCAGGGTGTTGACTTCAGCGGCCGCAAAGGAAGCGGCCAGGTTGATGGCAGTCGTAGTCTTGCCGACGCCACCCTTCTGGTTGGCAACAGCGATAACGCGTCCCATATTCAGTTGTAAGGAGAAGCAGAGCCACCCGCAGCATACTTCGCTTTAGAAATCAAATGCAATGAGGAACTGCTGTGAAAAGCGTTGAATTGTGTGCAAAACAGGTCCAAACGTTCCTGCAGGAACGTTCCGGCTCATGCCATCGGGGGATAGTGTTCCTGCAGGAACACTCCTGGGTTAAGCCGAGCTCGACGCATGGGTTCCTGCAGGAACACAGTGAATTCTAGGTAGTGTGAGGCGATTTAGTCGGAGACATTGGCGTATTAGTCCCACTCTTAGTAATTTTAGCTAAATTTCTAACACATATATGCCATAAAATCGACGATATATCCCACTCTATTGATTTCACGACTATCGGTGGGGGTCAGACCCTGTCTACTTTGACCCTATCAAGAGGACCCGCGCATTGGATTGCAGGACAGAAACAGGATCCCTCCAGCGGAGATCGGGCAGCTCTTGTTGGGTCAGCTGCGCTTGCCCGGCTCCTATCAGCAGTGCGAGTCGGCCGCCGGGTGCGACCAGGCGCGCAGCGATCGGCAGGATCGTTTCGAAGCGCTCGACGGCGCGAAGAGTGACGAGGCTGAAGGTGGCGGGCGGAAGAGTTTCGGCGCGCGCGCAGAGTATATTGATGTCCGTCAATGTAAGAGCGCGGGCGACTTCGCGAAGAAAGGTGGCTTTCTTTTGATTCGACTCGATCAGGGTCAGAGAGATTTGAGGAGCCCAGAGTTTGAGAGGGACGCCGGGGAAGCCCGCGCCGGAGCCGAGATCGGCTACTTCAGGGGCTAAAGCCCCCGTCTCCTTCGGCGCGGTAAGGCGGCCCTGAAGGGCCGCTCTTCCACGGTTGACTCTGACGGTGTCTCGGCCTGCCGAGCCTCGCTCGACCGTCTCTACATGGCTCTCTCCTGGAAATAGATGACGGGCGGCGAAAAGGCTCTCGCCGAAGTGGCGGGTGACGATTTCTTCTTCGTCGCGAATCGCGGTCAGGTTGACGCGAGCGTTCCAACGTCGAAGTATATCGATGTACGTCGATATATGTTCAAGAACCTCAGGCGTCAGGCATCTTACGTCAGCCGGGCCGAGAAACGGGGCCAGCAGTTCGGCAATGCGCTTGCGGTCCATGCGGACTCATTGTAGACGGGGGAGTTCGATGGCGCGCCGGCAACGATCGACTATTTCGATTGCAAGGCTTCGTCTGGATCGTAAGCGTAGATGCCGCGAATGACGGCGGTCGCAGGCTTCTTTCGCAAAAGGTAGACGAACGGCCGCGGCGCCGCGGCTTGCTCTTCGGAGCTGAGTTCGTAGAACTGGCCATCGTAGGAGACGGTGGTGAGCTGATTCCATTGCTTGGGGCGGCAACTGGCGATCTGCAGGGACTGCCCGGTGGGATCGACGAGAACTTCATCGCGCAACCGTGCTCCCATCTTGAGTTCTTTCTGTTGGGCGCTGAGTTGCAAGCCGACGTACTCCAACAATTTCAGCGGAAGAGTCGGAACGGTCTCGCGGCCGGCGATCGCAGCGATGACGCGCACGGCTCCTTCTATCGTGAAGTAAACCAAAAGAATTGTAGTGAGACGGAACAGGTAATCGATGAGCACGAACCCGCCGAGACTCATGATGGCGGACTCCCCACGCTTTTCGGCGGCTTGCGACACCAGGTCAACCGGGATAGCGGCGAGGCGCGCATTCATGTAGTTCGAATAGTCGCGTATGAGAAGGCCGAGGGCACCAAACAATTCGAGCAGGCCCCCCAAAATGGAACCTGCGACCGGGACTTCAAAATGAGTGAAGGATTGCCGAAAGTGTTTCGGTAAGAAGGCGAGGAGAACAGCAACGAAAATATTCATAAGAGCAACTGGTCAGCGTAGGACCCGCATTGCTTCGCGACAAGATTACGAGGGTGTGGGGTGTCGCATGTGCGAACAAAACTGGTGCAGTCCGCATAAACCGCGCAGCTCCGGGGCCGGACGAAGGCCTCCGCGCTCCACATGTGACCAGAAACACAATTCGCGTGGCCGCTAGTCGAGCGTGTCCGAACGTAACAGGAAGAAAACTCCCGCGAATTTTACGATGGCATGGAGCACTCCTAGGGAGGTATTCATGTCGTTCTCGGCGCGGAGTTGTGTCTCTCGCGTGTTCGCATTTTTCCTCATTCTCTTTACGTTCTCGTTATTCCTTGCGGGACAAGCATCGCCCAGCGCCGCAGTGCCGCGGCCACTGCACGCGAGCGAAGTGATGGCGATTCAGGCAGGCGGAGCGTTGCCGGCCAACATCGCGCACGACGTGGCATCCCGCGGATTGGATTTTCGTCCTGACGATGAGTTTTTGGCCTTGCTGAAGAAAGCTGGGGCAGACGCCACGGTTCTGTCGGCGTTGAAGGCGCCGAAGGTGAGCGATCCCGCCACGAAGCCGGACATGGAACTGCTGCGCAAGTTGAGCGAGGCGGCTGTATTGATGAAGAGCAAGAACTACGACGAGGCCGGAGCGAAGCTGAACGAAGCGCTGGATATGAGCTTTGCGCGAATGGAGACAGGTTTCGTCATGGCCGAGTTGATGGCGCAGAGAGTGCAATTCGGAAAGGCCGCCGAGATCTACGCGGAGATCCTGCAAGAGCAGCCGGATTTCCCGGAGCTGCACGATAAATCGAGTTACGTTCTTTATCGATTGGGCGACGACGAGTCGGCTTTGAATGAGTCGAGGGCCGCGATCGCGGACTATCGCAATGATGCGGAGGCTCACATGAACGCCGCACTGTCGCTGAGCCGCTTGCGCAACTTCGATGCGTCGATTCTGGAATTCAAAGAAGCGCTGCGGATCAAGCCGGATTATGCGGCCGCGCATTCAGGAATCGGACTGTTGCATCAGCGGATGGGTGACGACGAGGCGGCGATTGCGGAGTACAAGAACGCGATTGCGATCGATCCGGAGTATTCGCTCGCCTACTACAACCTAGGCACTACCTATCTGGAGATGGACAGAGTACGGGAGGCGATTGCGGAGTTTCAGGAAGCGAAACGGTTGTGCCCCGACAATCCGGAGTATTGGCAGAATCTGGGATCGGCGCTGATGCGGCAAGAGCCACGGGCGGCCGTGAAGCATTTCCGCGAGATGGAAGTGAGATTCCCCAACTTCGAAATATGCCACGTCTGTTTGGGTAACGCATTGCTATGGAGCGAGGACCTGAAGGGTGCGGAGTTGGAGTTCCAAAAAGCGATGAAGCTGGAGCCCGGGGATGCGAGTCCGCATGTTGGGTTAGGTGACATTCGGGCGAAGGAGAAGAATTTCGATGCGGCGCTTGACGAGTATCGAACCGCGGAGGGGATGGATGAAAGTGATTCGGATGCATTCAAGAGCGCGGGCAAGTTGCTGCTCGATAAAAAAGACTTCGTGGGAGCGGCAGCTGAGTTGAAGAAGGCCGAGGCGTTGGAGCAGAGCAGCTGGGAGATCCACGAACTGTACGGCAAAGCGCTCGCGGAAACAGGCCAGAGCGATCTGGCAATCGCGGAGTTCAAGGAAGCAGTAGCGCTGGATGCGAACCAGGGGCAGGTGATGTCGGAGATCGCCGTGGAGCTAGAGAAGAAGGGCGACTGGGTGGGAGCGATGGAGCAATATCGCAAAGGCGCAGTCGCGGATGAGAACCGGATCAGCAAAGTGCAGCCGGGCGGATCGGCGTGGCATTACGATCCGAGTCCGCGGAAACAATACACCGAGGCGAAGGTGAGGTTTGCCGATCACTTGGCGGAACTGAGAGCGGCAGGAAAGAAGGACGAGGCGGCGGAGTTGGAGAAGCGTGTAGCGATCATGGATGCAGGCGGTAGCGAGAAAGTGCGAGAGGCGATCGAGACTGGCGATCGGGCCTTTCGAGAACGCCGGCCGGAAGATGCAGAGAAGGCGTACAAGCAGGCGGTGGAACTGGGGGACACGCTGCCACCTAGCGATGAGAGCATGATTCTCGCACTCAATCGACTGGGAAGCCTCTACGGAATGCAGCACCGATACGATGATGCGCAGGCGCTATTTCACAGGCAACTGTCTCTTCTCGAAAAGGCGTTTGGGCCGTCGAATCCGGAACTCATCCGGCCGCTATTCAATCTGGGTAGTTTCGAGCGAGAACGCGGGAATTATGTTGTGGCGGAGAACTATTTCTCGCGTGCGTATGAAATCAACGTCAAGAATTTTGGCGAGAACAGCGTTCGGACAGCAGAAACGCTGCGGGCGCTTGCCTCCGTCTACGAAAAACAGCAGGTATATGACAAGGCAGAACCCTATCTGTTGCGGGCTGTCAAAGCCAGCGAGGTTTCGGTGGGCCCCGATGACAACATGACGCTTGTTGCGGTATGGGCACTGTGCGGCATGTATGACCAGTGGGGGAAGCCGGACAAAGCGCAACCGTGCTGGCATCGGGCGACTGGGATCATGGAGAAGAATGAGGGAATGAATAGCCCAGCGCTGAAGGACTCGCTGACATCGGAGGCGAACGCACTGCGCAAGCTCGGGCGCAAGGATGAGGCGCTCAAATTGGAAGAGAGAGTGGTAAATATCCAGAAAGCGGCGGCGATGCGCTGATCGTATATAAATCGGGCGAGCCGTTGTCAAGTGTCCTGACAGAATTTTTCAAAAATTAACCTGGAATCGTGAAGCCGGATTTCTGCATCCCAATCCGGTATGAAGAGGGCGAACCGTGAACTGTTCAACGAAGACTATCGCGTGCTCGCGGTAGAGAGTCAATCGCTCACGATTCAAGGTGTACGCACGGGCAGGGTTCTGACAATCCTGAATGAGAATCCCGAGATCCCTCTGAGTTCGGCAGACTACCCGCCGGGAAAGTTGATCGCGCTCAGCGATCCCTCGGCAAGGCGGGCGAACTGATTCTCACATCTACGCAGGGATTATGCCCCCCGCTTTATTGTTGAGACGCTTCGCGGCTAAAGGCCCCAGCACCTCAGGGGCTAAAGCCCACAACGAGAAGTCCGCATCGGATGGCGTCGCTGAAGAGATGCCCTGACACGAAAACTGCTCTGGATCAGAACCGAGTATGCATTCTAGATTCCCGGGTCTCGCAAAAGCGGCGAGACCCGGGGCACCCAGCTTCCCCCGTGGGGCGCCCCTTGTTCTTCAAAACACCCTTGGTTAATATGCCTTGACACGTATATGCCATATGAAGTATATACAGCGCATGGAATCCGTCTTCGAGATTGTTGCGGAGCCGAACCGGCGCGCGATCCTCAGCCTGCTGGTGTCGTCAGAACAGTCGGTGGGCGAGATCGAGCGGCAGCTTCATATGTCGCAGCCTGCAGTGTCCAAGCACCTGCGAGTGTTGCGCGAAGCCGGGTTTGTGGAGTCAACCGTGGACGCGCAGCGCCGTCTTTACCGTCTGAAAGCCGAACCATTTAAAGAGTTGGACGCCTGGCTGGATCAGTTCCGCCGCTTCTGGTCCGCGCACATCGACGCCCTCGAACGCCATCTCGATCGCATGGATCGGGAGACGGAGCCGCCCAAATCAGCAAAAACGAAACCGAAAACGCGACCCAAACCGGAGGACGTGATTCCCGGATCTCGCAAAAGCGGCGAGACCCGGGGCACCCCTCTAATCCGCGGCACCCCCCGTCCGATAAAGGAGAAGAAAAATGAAAATCAAGGTGACTAGTTTGTACGTGGACGATCAGAACAAGGCCCTGCGCTTCTATACGGAGATACTTGGCTTCACCAAGAAAGCCGATTTCAGCAATGGCCCATACCGGTGGCTGACGGTGGCCTCGCCAGAGGAACCGAACGGCGTCGAACTGCAGCTGGCGCTGAACAATAACCCGGCGGCGAAAGCGTATCAGGACGCAATGTTTCAACAGAGCCAGCCGGCGATGATGTTCTTCACCGACGATCTCAAAAGCGACTACGAACGAATCAAGGCGCGGGGCGCCGAGTTCACCATGCCGCCCACCGAAGTTCCTGGCTCGACGATCGCGAAGCTAAACGACACCTGCGGTAACCTGATTCAGCTTACCCAACTGGCACGATGGTAAGGAGAAGCACCATGATCCCTCGCGCGCAATACGCACCGTATGATGCCAGCGCCGCCCAGTTCGACCGGTTCTGGGCGGCCCACGTGGATGCCCTGGAGCGGCACCTTTCAGCCAAGAGGTGGGCGCTTTCGGCCGTCACGGTGGTGATGATCCTGTATCCGATCGCCCGGATTGCGATCCCCGCTGCACTGAATGCCATCGTGCCCGACGTGGTCCGGACCTTGCTTCGCTTGATGTGAGGTCGACTGGGGCGGGGAACCTTGGAATTGGAAGATATCGGCTGTTTTCTCAGCGGCTAAAGCCGCTCAATGGGAAAGGCGCTAAAGGCGGCGCTAAAGGCGGCGCTAAAGCGCAGCTCTTCCACGGTTGCCTGGTCGGTGTGCTGTTGGAGACGCTCCTCCACGGTTGTTAGGGTGTGACGTGGTAAAGGTTCTTCCACCGATGTTCGAGCCGTGCATCGTTGGAAACGTCTGTGCGTTTTTGAAAAGGTCAAAATCTTTCATCACAGAGGACGCTTTATTACAAGAAGGAGAGGAAGATGAGCGAAATACAGCACTACACTCCCGGTCCAGCGAATTTGGCGCAGGTGCGAAAGAGCAAAGACGAGAATAAGCGGACTCTCGTTCTGGTGAGAGAACTGCGCCATCCTCCGGAGAAAGTTTGGGAGGCGCTGACCGACCCGGCGCATTTGCGCGAGTGGGCGCCGTTTGTGGTCGATCGAAACCTGGCGACGACTGAATCGGTAAAGCTGACGTGGGTGGGAAATCCTGTGCCGATCGACACCAAGGTGAAACGAGCCGAGCCTCCCCACGTGCTGGAGTATGGCGACATTCGATGGGAACTTGAACCCACGGCCGGCGGCACGCGCCTGACCCTATGGACCGATATCGATCGCCGCTTTGTCTCGATGGGTGCTGCGGGATGGCATATCGCTTACGACGTATTGGATCGTCTTCTCAGTGGAAATCCGATCGGCCGCATCGCCGGGGCTGAGGCGATGAAATTTGAGGGCTGGAAGCGGCTGAACGAGGAGTATGCCCAGCAGTTCGGGGTGAAAGCGCCGAAGTGGCCGCCCAAGGCGGATCAGAAATTGTGATGTACGAGGAATGACTTTATGGCTGCAGCAGCGAGTACAGCAAACATCATGAAGGCTGGCATCGTGCGAACGATTTTTCGCTGGATTCACATCGTCTTTGCGATTCCCATACTCGGTTACATCTACAGTCCGTTTGACAAACTGCCGGCATACGCGTTCAAGACGAGGTTTGTCTTTGTTCCGGTTATGGTCGTTTCGGGATTATGGATGTGGAAAGGCCACGTGGTTCGACGGATGATTTTGAAGAGACCGTCATGAGAATTCCGGTGAGATAAAGACGCCGCGGTGGGACGCAACTGCGCCCAGTGGATCATGCGATGATGTCAGGAGTGACCACCCGATCTCAGCCATCGGTCAACAAGGAAAGCCGTGAAAGCCGTGGAAGACGCCTGCCCGGGTCACCAAGGTTCGTAGAGAAGTCAGAACAGATTTCTACGAAACGCACGATCGTCTGGCTTGCGCCATTCCTCGTTGGCGTGGTGGCCCTGCTGGTCGCGCTTCCGACGGTGCTCAATGCGTACGTCGATCTTGACGATGGACCCTACGTTCTCGAAAAGACGGCCTACGAGGGTTTAACCCGGGAATCGATCGTGTTCGCCTTCACCGCAGTGAGGCCGATGTATTGGCACCCGCTCGCGTGGCTGAGCCACGAACTTGATACCGAGTTGTACGGCTCTTCTCCTGCAGGTCACCATTTCACCAGCGCGCTGTTGCACGCTGTGACTGCCGCCTTGCTATGCATCGTGCTCATCGAACTGGGTGCGGGCCATGTACCCGCAGTGTTTGGAAGCCTGTTCTGGGCGCTCCATCCTCTGCGGGTCGAATCGTTCGCGTGGATCGCTGAGCGCAAAGACGTGCTGTGCGCGTTCTTCTTTCTGGCTACCGTCGCGTTGTATTTGAAATATAAGACCACCGGGTCGCGCCGGCTCTACGTGGCGTGGTTGATGTGCGGCTTTCTCGCGTTGATGTCCAAACCGACAGCGGTGAGTCTACCGATCATTCTAGTGTTGCTCGATTTCTGGCCTCCGCGGCGGCAAGCTTCCCTGTTGAAGCTGACGATGGAAAAAGTCCCGCTGCTCGCGGGTGTGATTGTGGTCAGCTATCTCGCCGTGCTCGGCCAGTCGCAAGCGATGTCGCTGGCTCCGGTGGGCTCTTTGCCGCTGCGGCTGGAAAATGCCGCGCTGTCCTGTGTTCGCTACTTCGGGAAAATCGTGTGGCCCGTGCGCCTGGGCTGTTTTTATCCCTTCGACGCGCATCAGGCGGCGCGATGGGGCGTTGTCTCCGCGCTGGTGCTGGTGGCGATCACGGTCGTGGCGGCCAGACAGTGGAAGGCAAGACCATGGCTGCTCATCGGGTGGAGCTGGTTCGTCATTACGCTCGTGCCGAACTCGGGAATTGTGCAGGCGGGAAGACAGGCGCTCGCCGACCGCTTCACCGAGCTGCCGATGATCGGCATCGTGATCATGCTGGTGTGGAGCGCGTCGGAATGGGCAGGCGACCGAAGCTCGCGGCGAAAGGCTGCCACCGGTGGCGCAGCGCTAGTGCTGGTCGCGCTCGCAATTCTGAGCGTCCGCCAAATCGGATATTGGAGCGACAGCGAGACCTTGTTCGAGCGAGCCATCGCCGTCGACGACAGTGCCTATATCCGCGACAACCTGGCCACCAAGCTGATTGAAGAGGACCGGCTGAATGAAGCGGAGACGAACCTGCTGGCCGCCGTTCGTCTGGCGCCGGATGAATATCCTCATCACAATAATCTCGCTGTACTGTATGGAAAGATGCGCCGGCCGCAGGACGCACTGGCACAGGCGCAAATCGCTGCCGGGCTCGCTCCCGATAATCACTCCGTCGCGGAAACTCTAGGACTGGCACGCCTTGCGATCAGCGATTATTCCGGAGCGCTGCAGAGTTTTGATAGGGCTGTCCAACTTGGGTCCGATTCCACGACGCTGGCTCCGGTAATCAACGACGCCGGAGTTGCGCTCGCAAAAACTGGCCGCATGGGCGAAGCGGAGACCCTTTTCCGAAAGGCCATTGCTTACGATCCGCTGTATGTCGATGCGCACTACAACCTGGTGCACGACCTCGCGGCCATGGGAAAGCAAGTTGAAGCGAAGCAGGCGCTGGAAACCGCAATCCGGGCGACGGGGCCGAAACCGGAATATCAGGATTTCATGGTGCCGCGGAGTAGCGCGGCAAAGCAGTGACCGTTGAAGGATGAAACTTATGTCGAATGCGAGCCTGTCGAAGAAACAACGGGACGAGATCCTCAAGACATTGCAAGCGCGTTTTGAGAAGAATATGAATCGCCATAAGAGTATTGCCTGGGCTGAAGTACAAGCGAGGCTGGAAGCGAACGCCGAGAAATTGTGGTCGTTGAATGAAATGGAAAGAACGGGCGGCGAGCCGGACGTGATCGGCCGCGATAACGAGACCGGCGAATACATTTTCTACGACTGCTCCTCGGAGAGTCCAAAGGCACGCAGAAGTCTTTGCTATGACCGAAAAGCGCTGGACTCGAGGAAAGAAAACAAACCAAAAGGCAATGCGGTTGCGATGGCGGAGGCCATGGGGATTGAGCTTCTGACCGAAGATCAGTATCGAGAGTTGCAGGGAGTCGGGGAGTTCGACACGAAGACATCGAGCTGGGTGAAGACACCTTCCCGTGTCAGGGAACTCGGCGGGGCGCTCTTTTGTGACCGCCGCTTCGACACTGTCTTCCTCTATCACAATGGAGCGGAATCGTACTACGCCGCGAGGGGCTTCCGGGGATGGCTCAGGGTTTGAAGTTTAGGAAGGCTTCTTTCGCAGCCAGTACTCCCCGATCAAAGTGCTGATCGAAAATCCAATCCAGAAGGCGATGCCGAAGAACTGGCTCGGTTGGAGATGTGTCAGGCGGCTGGTCGCAAAGAAGATTCCCATCACCGGACGCGTGACCGCGATGCCAAGCAGTATGGCGATGGCTCGGAGCAGCCATCGTCTCTTCAGAACCGCGTCTCCACGCCGCTTCTGCGCGTAAGCGCGAGAAAGCGAAATCAGAAAAAGAGTGTTGAAGAGCAGAACCGCTGAACGCTCGATCCATCCGCCGACGGAATAAACGCTCATTGCGTAGGCTGTAATTCCGACAATCAGGCCGAGCGGAAACAGAGCGCGCTCCGGCCACTCCGCTTGAGTGGGTCTCTGGAAAACCACGATTGGAGTGATCAGGACAAAGAGCAGCGCCGGGAGAATATGCGCGAGAGTCAGCGCCTCGTGCGAGTGAAACCATGCATCGAGCGATGCGAGTTGCGGAGCCGTGGACGACACAGAAGCAAGCGCAACGACGCGCCGAATGACCGCCGCGACAGCGATCGCGATGCAAGCCCAGAACCCGGCATGCAACCAGAGAGGGGCGCGGGTAAATTGCGTGTCAGAGTGGTCTGTGCCGCCGGAGTGCGCAGCGTGAGCTCCCTAGAGCTGCTCATTTCAGCCTACCAGCTAGATTCTTGGATGCGACAGAATGCTGGCCGATTCAGGGAGCGTCTGAGTTTCCCACCCTTTCGCAAAAGGCACGAAAGGATGGAGCACCCAGCCCAAAAGCCTCACTCTAAATTTCGCGAAGGACACGAGATTTAGAGTGGGTTACCTATCCGATCTCGACTACGCGGTCTTCTTCAATTCGCGAACTTTCGGTTGATAGGATCCCGCGACGTTGCGAAACGCGACGTTGAACCGATTCCAGACGTTGATCTGGGTAACAGCGAGAGTCAAATTCGCAAGTTCCTTGTCGGTGAACTGCTTTTTCGCCTGCTCGTATACTTCGTCGCTCACGCGGGTTTCGATTCGTGTGACTGCCTCGGTCCACGCCAGGGCAGCCCGCTCACGATCGCTATAGAAAGGAGCGTCCCACCATGCGCTGACTTCGTACAAGCGCTGCTCGGTTTCCCCTAGAGCACGCGCATCTTTGGTGTGCATATCGATGCACCACGCGCAGCCGTTGATTTGGGAAGCTCGCAGGAAGACCAGGTTCAGCAGGGTGGGTTCCAGGCCTGAGTGATTGTGGACGTAAGCCGAAACTTGCAGCACGGTTTTGAGGATGTCGGGAGCAACTTTGTCTAATTCCAAACGCGAATGCATGAAGTTTTCTCCTTCTGAACGCGGGAGCGTTCTGGTTATGAATTAAGAGCGGAGAGATTTGCTGATGATCGATACCTAGATGGATGACGAGCAAGTGTGAGAGATTCTGGAAAAATGTGAAAGGGTCAGGCAATTTTCCGGAGCCGGCAGTTGCTCTCGTCGACCTCAAACTGGACGACCCGAATTCGGTCTCAAACGTTGGCTATGCCGGCTTAAGATAGGTACGACGGTTGGAGTGACACATGAAAAATTCCGTGGAATCTGGCTCTGCAGTAATCGACGCGAGGATAAGGGAACTCAACGACTGGCGCGGTAAGATGCTCGCGAGAGTTCGCGAAATCATTCACCAGGCGGACCCTGAGATCGTCGAAGAGTGGAAATGGGCGAAGGCGACCTCGCCGGGTGTTCCCGTTTTTTCGCACGGCGGGATAATCTGCACGGGAGAGACGTACAAGGATCACGTCAAGATGACATTCGCTAAGGGCACTCAATTGAAGGATCCGGCGCGTTTATTCAATTCGAGCCTCGAAGGGAACGTGCGACGGGCGGTCGACATCCACGAAGGCGAACAGATTAATGAGGCGGCGTTGAAGGACATGATCCGCGCGGCCGTGAAGCTCAATCTTGAGGGCAAGAAGAAGACGAAGTCGCGGCGAGCCAGATAGCTTTAAATTCCCCACTCCAAATTTCGCAAAAGGCGCGAAGTTTAGAATGGGGCACCCGATCCCCACCCTTTCGCAAAAAAAGGCGCGAAAGGATGGGCCACCCGACCTACTTTTATAGCGTTGCCAGTGCCGCTTCGGAGATTGCGCGCAGTGGAGCGAGGCGCGTCTTCTCCAGTTCGTCGCGGTAGAAAAGATTGTAAGTGTCGAAGGGAATGAGGCGTCCGTCGGGGTGGACGATGTGGACGCACGTCTTCTTCACGCTGCGCACGTCGAAGGAGTGGGCGTCGAGAAATTGCATGATGATGATGCGGAAGATGTTTTCGTAGGTGAGGGGAGGGGCTGCGGAGCTTGGCTCCGCCGGACGGCCGAGGGCGGCCGTCCCCACATGTTCTGTAGTGATTTCTTCGGGGATCCAAACCGGTGGAAGGCAGCACAGCAGTTCACGCAGTGTTCCGGCTTGCGATTGTGGCGAGTGATTTGTGGCGAAAAGCTTGAACAGCCCGTCGCGGACGGCGGGTTCCTGTTCGTAAAGTATCGTGTTCTTCGCGCCGTTAATGAGAACCTCTGGCGGGATCATGCTGGTGAGCGGCGTGACTTGGTCGTTGAGCTTGAGGGCGTAGGCCATCGCGAGCGAATCGGGATGGCAGGGCACGGGGATAACGTCTTCAGGTTTGAAGACGCTGGTCTGTTCGAGAATTTTTCGGCGGACTTCGGTGAGAGTGAGTCGGTCGGTTGCGGGGTTGAAGTTGTGGACGCCCATGCCGTCGAGGTTCCCAGGTCTCGCAAAATCGGCGAGACTTGGGGCACCCCCATTTTTGTGGTCCGTTGGAAATTCTATGCGGCCGGCGTCCTGAATGGGTTGGAACGTTACGCCGCGGACGCACGGTTGCTGCAGAGCATAATCAATCGTCTTTCCGATTTCGTGATCGTTTAATCCCTTCTTCAAAGTGACGACCAGGTTGGTCGAAATGTTGTAGCGATTCAGTTTTTCGAGCGCGTCTTCCCGAATGCGGCGGAGATCGGCGCCGCGGAGCTCGATCAGCGGCTCGCGCTCGAAAGAATCGAACTGCAGATAGACCTCGAAATCTTCTTTCACCTCTGCGAGGCGTTTCACGAAATCTTCTTCCTGCGCAATGCGCACGCCGTTGGTGTTGACCATCAGGTGCCGGATGGGGCGGGCTTTTGCGAGTTCTACGATCTCGAAAAAGTTTGGATGCACCGTGGGCTCGCCGCCGGAGAGTTGGACGACGTCCGGATGTCCTTCGTTGCGAACGACGGCATCGAGCATTTTTTCGATTTGCGCGAGGCTACGGAATTGCTGGCGCTCGGGACCGCTCGAGGCGTAACAGACCGGGCAGCGAAGATTGCAGTAATCGCAGACTTCGACCAGCGTCAGGCAGGAGTGCTGCTCGTGATCTGTGCAGAGGCCGCAGTCATGGGGGCATCCCCATTTTACGGGAGTGTTGTAAACGAGCGGCATTTCTGGCGGCTTGATGAAGATCTCGCGGCAGCGGCGGTAGTAGTCGATGTCGTCGGCGATGAGGATTTTTTCCGCGCGATGTTCAGGGCAGCGTTTCAGGAGATAGACGTTGTCGTCCTGAAAGATGATTTTGCCTTCGACCTTGCGGTAGCACTTCGAGCAGATGGAGAGCGCGACGTCATAGAAAAGGTAGGGACGGGTCTTGGCCATGAATCACTCCAGATCGGAAATGGTAACAGCGGTTCGAGGACTGTGCCGACCAGGTGGGGCAGTTCGTGAAGTGTCACGTCGGCCCTCAGCGGCTAAAGCTGCGCTCATTTAGAGCGTTTGAACGCGGCGCTAAAGCGCCGCTCTTCCACGATGGCCAAGAAAGCTGGTTTCTCGTCGTCGATTCGCAAAGTCCCACCCTGTCGCAAAAAGCGCGACGAGGGTGGGGCAACCCCAGAGTCTTGTCCAAGCCGATCAGCGCAGCCGGAAGATGTTGTTGAAGATGACGAAAATCGCGGGGAGCAGCGACGTGTAGATGAAGATAACCGCTGAGGCAACGATCAGGCGCGTGGAGTTGGGCTGGATGCCGGTGATGCGGATCGCCTTCCAGGCGAGATAAAGGATAAAAATGTCGAGCAGCCACGGCAGGAGGGACAGCATGGGAAACAGCGCGCCGATGCCGGGTGTCGCGCGAAAGAGCACGAAGATTGTCGCCGTGTGTCCGAAGAAGCCAAAGAAGATATGCAGACTCGGAATGACGAGAGAATATGCGAAGGCGCGCGGGCCGGGATGGCGTAGCAGTGCATAAAGAAGAACGATCATCGGTGCCACCGCAGCGATACCCCAGGCAATGAACGCGTAACGAAATGAAGCGAACGGAGCGTGGCTGAGGCGGTAGGTCCAAAGTGAGCCGGAAAGAGTGAGTAGGACTTCGGCGGCCAGTTTTCCTGAAATGGCGAAAGCGAGATTGCGAATGGCGGTCCGACTCGCGGGACGAAGGTGCGCAACGTCGACGGTCGTGCGGGGTTGCGGCTGGGATGGTAGCAGATACGGCGCAGCAGCGACCGTCGGAGTCGCGACTTCGGTTGACGCTGGGACCCTTATTTCCGTGGCAGGGACGGACGGCGTCGTGACGTCCCTGAAGCTCGGCGCGCTTGCTTGCGCAGCTGCGGAAGGCGCGATGCTTAGAGGGTATTGGTATTCCGGCGTTCCGCGAGCGATACCCTTGGCCAATTTGGCGATGGCAAAGATGCCGCCGGCGAGCATGGCTCCGCCGCCGAGAAAGATCATTGTGAGAGCGTTTTTGTCGGCTTGACTGTGAACCCCCAGTGCTCCGAAACACAAAGCGAAAAGAAGCAGGATCGCGGACGCCCCGAGGACGAAGATCGAGATCAGGACGATGCCGAGGGTGCGAAGCGTGTTGGCAGCGAAACGATCCATGTGCCGGTTCGTCAGTGGTCCCCAGGCTGTCGAGCTTCGGTCGACCGGGCCCGTTCGACTCCTTCGCCCCGCTCAGTCGCTCAGGGCAGGCTCACGAGTCGGCTGTCGCCACATGGCCCTTGCTGGGACGAAGCCATCGGGCGAGGTCCGAAGAATAGTAAAGCAGGAGGAGCACACAGGCCCACTGAATTCCGCCGAGACCGAGAAAGATTCTGGGGTAGGGCTTGATGAAGTCAAAGAGAAACCGGAACAGAGCGTAGGCGACCATAAAAAGTTTGAAGGCGTCGCCGAGGCGAGTCCCGAGGCCGGAGTCGTGGGTCGCGAGCAGAGAATTCCTCGATACGCCGGTGGCAATGTCAGGTGACACGAGGTCCTTCGACTCGCTGCCTTCCGCTTTGCGGGCGGCAACTTCGCTCAGGATGACAGTGCGCTTAAGCATTAAGTAGAGGAATGGGATCAGCAGCAGCAGGAAGACAGTTTCGTAGAGTTGCGTGGGATGGCGCGGGATGCCGTCGCCAAAGGCGATCGCCCAGGGAAGATTTGAGGCTGTCCCGTAGGTGTTGTCGGCAAGGCCAGTGAGGAAGCACCCGATGCGTCCGATCGCGATGCCGGCGGCGAGTGGGATGGCATAGACATCGCCGGTCGAGGTGCGGAGTCCGATGTAGCGCTTCATGAGTTCGACGGTGATGAGGCCGCCGGCGAGCGCGCCGACAATCGTCTTGCCGCCGTTAATGAGGTAGCCGGGATTGTTAAGATTCGACAAGGTAAGGCGAGGATCTTCGAACAGGAACAGCAGTTTGGCGCCGACAGCTGCCCCGGCAAACGCCGCCGCGACCGCGGCCCAGCGCAGGGGAACGACGATGGGATCTCCAAAGCGCCGGCGAAGAGCGAGATAGATGATGAAAGCCGTAAGGTAAGAGAGGATTTCGAAAAAGACATGAGGATGAATCGTGTACGGCCCGAGGTGGAGATAGATGGGGAAGGCGGGATGGAGTGAAGAAAGAATGCGGGGATTATAGCGAAATCAAAATCGCCACCCTGGGGATTTTCATCTCGGGGCCAGCACGTCATAGCGCGTAATCGTGTAACCGAGAGCCCCTCCCAGAAATACATCCGAAGGAAAGTGCGACAGAGTCGTGACTCTGGAGAAGCTGATGGCTGTTGCAAAAGCGTACGTCACCCACGGCACCCAGCGGTGATTGTGATAGCGGCTGGCAATGACGGTGGCGACCGAAAATACTGCGGCCGCATGCCCCGACGGGAATGAACTGCCTTTGAACGGCGACTTCCCTCCATTGAAAAAAGTGTCGCAGAAGCATTGCCCGGGCAGAACATCACTAGGGCGCTTTCTGCGCGTAACGGCTTTCATAGCCAAATCGACGACGGCGGAATCGGCGTAAGCCTCGCCGGCGAGAAGGGCCGTGCTGACCTGATATTGATCGTGCCGGAGGTAGCCGCTGCCGAGCAGCGCCGCCGGCACGAGAATCACTTCCGCCGACGTAATCGAGCTGTCGAATACGTCGTTGAGGTCGTCCAGGTTGGTTTGATGGGACTGAAAATATGGCGTGGAATGAGGATCGGCAACAATCAGACCGGCAGTCACGCCCGTGATCGCGATGGTCGGAATCCAGTGATGTCCCTTGGCCAGCTGCGCCGGAAAGAGCCAGATTCCTTTCTGATCGTGCAGAAAATCTTTCGGCAGCGAACGCCAGGTCACCTCTCGGTCCCCTCCGGGATCATTGGCGTGTTTGAGTCGAGAGACCTCCGAAGGGCTATCGGGAAGGTCGGGGTCAGAGGCTTGGGCCGACGCGCGCTCGGCGGACCCTAAAAGCACGATACAAATCAGGAAAACAGTAAGCCGCTGGTTCCGCCTCGAAAACATGCGGGTCTTAGATGCAAGGTATGGAGCCCAGGGAAGCGGATAATCTTGCAACTTGGACTGCCCTTCCGGCCGCCTGGGCATTCGCGATTCCGGCCGCTGTAGTATTGTTCCCTTCGAATGGCTGAGGGTCAGCAAGAATCGTTTTCCGTCTCGCCGGAGGACGCTGGCGAACGCCTGGACCGCTTCCTGACAGTGCATCTTGAAGTCAGCCGTGCGCGTGTGCAGGAGCTGATCTCCGATGCCAAGGTGTTGTTGAACGATGGGCCGGCCCGGGCATCGACCAAGCTGCGAGGCGGCGAACGCATTACGGTGCTCGGACCGGCCGATCGCCCGCCTCTCCGCGCCATCGCAGAAGAAATTCCTCTGCACATCGTCTACGAAGACGAGGATCTTGCAGTCATTGACAAGCCCGCCGGCATGATGGTCCATGCTGGGGCAGGCGCCACCGACGATCAACGCAATCGTGGAACTCTGGTCAATGCACTGCTGCATCACCTGGGGAATCTGTCCGCGGTTGGCGGAGCGACGCGCCCGGGCATTGTCCATCGCCTCGATAAGGAAACGAGTGGACTAATCGTGGTGGCGAAAAATGATGAGGCGCACCGCAAGCTGGCGTTGCAGTTCTCGCGCCGTGAAGTCCGAAAGAAATACATTGCGCTGGTGCATGGATGGTTGAAGAAGGATTCAGGCACCATCTCGGCTAGGATCAGCCGCGACCGCGTGCGCCGCACGCGCATGACGACGCGTAACCCGGGCGGGCGTGAGGCAGTTTCGCACTACGAAGTAATTCGGCGGCTCGATACCGCCTTCGGCAAGTTCACGCTCGTGGAAGTGAAAATCGAAACTGGGCGCACGCACCAGATTCGGGCACATCTGGCATCCATGGGACACCCCGTCGTGGGAGACACGCTCTACGGCGCGCCGCGCGAACTGACCGCACGACATATACAGGGGAAGCGCGCAGGCGCTCTGTCGCTTCCACGGAATTTTCTGCATGCAGCGGCGCTGGAATTCACGCATCCGCGTACCAACGACCGGATATCATTGGCCAGCCCGTTCCCTTCCGAGCTGGAATCTTTCCTGACTGCGCTCGAAGCAGACTCTGCTGCCAGCGCAGCCAACGGCCGTGAAGGGCGGCTATAATATGCCTACATGGAAATGGGGGCGAAAGTGATATTTGGGGCGAGATCTCTTGCCCTGGTGCTGATCGCGGCCAGCGCCATAGCGCAAACGGCATCCGAGCCGACAACCGCGCCTGCGGCGGCTCAGCAACCTACCGCGAACACATCTTCGACGAGCGCGCCGAGCACGCCGGACGATACAAGCACGATCGGCGATCAGGCGATGACCACCATTCACGCGCGTACGAACGAAGTGAATGTGGTATTCACAGTCACCGACAAACACGGCCACCGTGTCACCGACCTCAAGCAGAATGACTTCCACGTCATAGACGACAACAAACCGCCGCAGGAAGTTCTGAGCTTTCATTCCGAAACCAATCTTCCGTTGCAGGTAGGACTTCTCATTGATGCGAGCAATTCCGTCCGCGACCGTTTCCGTTTCGAGCAGGAGTCGGCGATCGAATTTCTGAACCAGACGATCCGCCCACGCTACGACCAGGCCTTTGTGGTGGGCTTCGACGTGACCCCTGAAGTCACACAGGATTTCACTGATAACGCCGAGCGGTTGGCTCATGGCGTACACGAACTGCGGCCTGGCGGCGGTACCGCGCTTTTCGACGCACTTTATTTCGCCTGCCGCGACAAGCTGCTGAAGACCGCACGAGGATTGACCGTGAGACGTGCCATCATTCTGCTGAGCGATGGCGAGGATAACCAGAGCCATGTCACGCGCGAAGAGGCGATAGAAATGGCGCAGCGTGCCGAGGCGATCGTATATACAATTTCAACCAACGTAAGTGGCACCAAAGGCGCAGGCGACAAAGTGCTGGAGCGCATTGCCGACGCCACTGGCGGGCGCGCCTTCTTCCCCTTCCAGATTCGCGACGTCGCCAATGCGTTCGCCGAAATTCAGGATGAGTTGCGCAGCCAATACGCCGTCTCTTATCGGCCGGCCGATTTCAAGACGGACGGCCACTATCGCACGATTGAAATCGTCGCCAACGACCGCAAGAATTTTCGCGTGCGCGCCCGCCGCGGATATTACGCGCCCGCGCAGTAGCGGCTAGCGGATCTGGTTTCCTTCGTGTATCTTCGTGTCCTTCGTGGTAATCGTTTTTTGCCGAGCGAGTAATCATGCCCGGATACTCCGGTACTCCCCTTCCGAAAAAACTTGGAATTAAGGACGGCTTCTGCGTTCGCCTGATCGATGCGCCTGCCGAAGTCCTCTCCGAGCTGAAGGTCGCTCTGGACAAATGCCATGACGGGAAGACTCCTCTCGACTTCGCGATCATTTTCACAAAATCGCAATCTACATTGGCCAGGGAATTTACTCGCATCGCCAAACAACTCTCCCCGGCCGGTATGCTCTGGATCAGCTGGCCGAAGAAAAGCTCTGGAGTCGCCACCGATCTCAGTGAAGACTTCGTGCGCGACATTGGATTGAGAGCTGGGTTGGTCGATGTAAAAGTCTGCGCCGTGACCGATGTCTGGTCGGGATTAAAATTCGTGCGGCGTCTCAAAGACCGCTAAAGGGTGGTCTTACAGACTCAAATGCTTGTCATCCTGAGGCGAATGTTTGCGCGCCGAAGGATCTATGCAGTTTCCTGGCGGGAGAGATGCATAGATTCTTCGCTGCGCTCAGCAATGACAAGAGGAGAAGAAAGGAATCATGGTTCGAGTTGGCCTGATCGGATTTGGTTTGGCGGGACAGGCGTTCCACGCGCCCATGATTCGGGGCATCAAGGGAATGGAACTGGCCTGTGTCCTCGAGCGGCGCACGAACAACGCAAAGGCGAGACATCCCGAGGTGCGGATCGCGCGCTCGCTCGACGAAATGCTCTCAGACAACAGCATCAATCTATGTGTTGTCGCAACTCCGAACGACACGCATTATTCCTACACGAAAGCTTGCCTGGAAGCCGATCGTCATGTCGTCCTCGACAAACCAGCCGTGCCCACGCTACGGGAACTGGAAGAATTGTTTCGGATTGCAGCAGCGCACAAGCGACTGCTGACGGTTTATCAGGACCGCCGCTGGGACGGCGCGTTTCTCACCGTAAAGAAGCTGATCAATTCGGGTGCTCTGGGCCAGGTCGCCGAATACGAGGCCCGCTTCGATCGCTTCCGGCTCGACGCCAAGCCGAATGCCTGGCGCGAAGAAGCGAACTTTCCCGCTGCCGGCGTTCTTTGGGATCTCGGCCCGCATTTGATCGATGGCGCGCTGGTTTTATTCGGCGAGCCGCAAACCATCTACGCCGCAGCAATCCGCCAGCGCCAGACTTCGGTTGTAGATGACGCCTTCGACGTCATCATGGAATATCCACGCCTGCGCGCAAGCCTTAAAGCCCGCATCATCGCCTACGCACCCAGCCATCACCTGCTGGTTCATGGCACCGAAGGATCGTTTGTGAAATACGGAATGGATCCGCAGGAAGAGATCCTGCGCAGCCCGAACTATCCCGACGGCCTGGACTGGGGAGTAAATTGGGGGCTCGAACCTCCGGAACATTGGGGAACTTTGTCACGCGTGAGCGAGAAGCCGCGGAAGATTGAAACCGAACGCGGCGACTATCGGGGCTTCTACGCCAATGTGCGCGACGCCATCGAAAATGGCGCGCCGCTTGACGTCACGCCCGAGCAAGCATTGCGCACGCAGCGCGCGCTGGTGCTCTCACACAAGAGCAGCAAGGAACGACGCGTGGTCGAGTGGAGCGAGTCCGCAGAATAATCCAAAACAATTCGCAATTCTCCTCACCGCCGCTTACGAATTTCAAATCCGTGTCATTTGAAATTCGGATTGCAGCTTATATTCGCATCTTTCACATTCGAATTTTTTGTCGATTTCTTTACGTCTTCCTTACGACTGCACCGATAAATTGCCAACTCAGTTTCGTTGCTGAAACGATTTCCCGCAACGACTCTACGGGAGGTAAGTGCGGTGTCTCGACTGTGGACGATTGCGTTGCTGTCAGTTGCTTTGCTGTGGAGTCTCTCCGGAAATGCTCAATCGACATTTGGTTCGATCGTTGGAGTCGTCAAGGATCCGAGCGATCGCGTCATCCCGGGAGCGAAACTCACGCTGCTGAGTCTGGAAGATCACTCCACGCGCGATGCCATTTCTGGCGCGGACGGCGCGTTTGAGTTCATGAACGTGAAGCCCGGCGCTTATGAGCTTCTGGCAGTAAGTGAAGGTTTTGCGCCGCTCCAGTTAAGGGGCCTGCAGCTCGATGCGCGCCAGACTCTGCGCGCCGACATCTCACTGCAGGTGAAATCCATGAGCGAGACGGTTGAAGTGGGCGATACCGCTCCCATGATCAACACCGAGAGCGCCACGCTTTCCGACAGCAAGAGTTTTCTCGAGATTTCCCAGTTACCTGTGAACTACCGCGGCGCGACGACAAGTTCCATGGCAGTCCTTGACACGGTTCCCGGCACACAACAGGATGCCAACGGCAATGTTGCCGTCGGTGGCGGACTACCATCGCAGGTTCAGTATTCGGTCGATGGGGCGTCAACGGTCAACATCCGGCAGAATGGCGCACTCGCCAACATGAATCCTTCCTCGGAGCTGATCAGCGAATTCCGCGTTTCGCAGTTCAGCAACAACGCCGAGTTCGCTCAGCTGGGGGACATCACCATTTCGACGAAAAGCGGAACGGACCATTTTCATGGCAGCCTGTTCGAATACATGCAGAACAGCCTGCTGGATGCGACTCCGTACAGCCTTCCGCTGAAACCGCACAAGGCCTTCAACACCTTTGGTGGAAGTCTCGGAGGCCCGGTGAAACTGCCGTGGCTCCCGAGGTCAACGGAGCACACATTCTTCTTCGCCGCCTACGAGGGGAACCGCCGGCGTTTTACTACGCCGTTATTTGAAAGCGTTCCGACCGCCGCGATGCGGGGAGGTGATCTGAACGATCGGAATTTTATTGGCGCAAACAGCCTGGTGGTGGATCCGCTCACGGGACAGCAGTTTCCAGCCAACACGGTTGCCTGTAATCCCGATTGCATAAATCCGGTGGCGACCTCGCTTTTCGGAGTGATTCCTTCGCCCACTTCGCCGGAAGTGAGCGTGAACTATCTGCAACAGACCCCAACCCCGAGCAACACCGATGGCTACGATATCCGCGTCGATCGCACTCTGACCGGAAAGCAGTCCATGTACATGCGCTGGAGTGCAAAGAATATTTCGAACACGGCAGTCAACCCACTCCTGCCCAGCGATTCCGATCACGAGACCGACCGCAACCTGATCTTCTCGCACAACTACGCCATGACCAACACACTGGTCAACGAAGCCCGATTCGGCCTGTCTCTGTTCCGCATCGGAGTCAACTTCCCCATCGAAGGCGCGTCCGCGATTCAGCAGTTGGGTCTGGTCGGACTCGACATCAGCGATCACCCTACGGCCAATGCATTCCCCACGTTCAACTTCAGCGATACCGGTCTCACGCCGATTGGGCGAGATAAAACTGGAGTCACTAAGTCGCAAACCATTCAGTTCACTGACAACCTGGGATGGGCGCACGGCAAACACAGCATGAAGTTTGGAGTCGATGTGCGGCGCGTGGCTTACGCCGATATCGAGAGCTTTGGTGGATCGGATGATTTCGGAGCCTTCAGCTTTTCGGGGGGTGCATTGACCGGACTCCCGGCATGTTCTCCGGCCTTTACCGCCCCTACCTTGTGCGAATCTTCCTTTGCCGATCTTCTGCTTGGATTGCCGGCCAAGACCTACGTGGCCCAGTCCGGCCCTGACGTGCTTGCCCACACGATTCAAACCGGCGTTTACGCGCAAGACGAGTGGCGTGTAAATCGGCGGCTGACGCTCTCGTTCGGATTGCGCTGGCAGGCGCTGCCTCCGTTTGTCAGCCCGCTGAACAATCTGACCGCATTCGACAAGCGGAATGGCGGAGTGATCGTGCCCGACAAGAATGTGCCTCGGCAGGGATTTCTTGAAGCGATCAACGCCTGCGCCGGACCGTTCAACCCGTATGGCGTTGCCAATCCCGCCCTGCCTTGCGGTCCAGTGGAGTCCGCCAGTTCGCAAGGACTCGGCCCTGGCGTTCGCGAATTCTACAAACGCAATTTCCAACCACGCTTCGGGTTTGCATTCCGACCCTTTGGTGACGAGAAAACGGTGATTCGTGGCGGCTTCGGCATCTTCACCATGACGAACCTGGGCCAGCTTTCTTTCAACACAACCAACATTAGCGTGGGAGTGGTTAGCACGACGCCGAATTCGGTGCAAAACGGCCAGCCTGCGTATCAGTTCCCGAACGTGAGCACGCCGATCAGCGCGGCGGCGCTCGCAGGCACCGGCGACTTCTATCAGAACACGCCCATCAACTATCGTGATCCCCAATCTGCGCAATGGAATCTGACTGTCGAGCGCGAACTGGTGCACGATACCAGCCTGCGCGTGAGTTATGTCGGAACCAATTCGTACCGCATGAGTCAGACCGTTGATTTGAACCAAGTCGCACCCAGCGCCGTTTCGCCGAATCCAAATCCAAAACCCTATCTAAACTGGGGACGGATTTTGTCGTCAGAGAATCAGGGAAATGTGAACTATGAAGGGCTGCAGTCGGAGCTGAATCATCGCTCGCGAAGCGGTCTCACGCTGCAGGCCAGCCACGTCTGGGCGAAGAGCCTGGGCAACGTGGGCGGTGATGCACCTACGGCCTTCTCCCCCGAAGTGATTTATGGAACGCCGGTCGCCGATCGCTTCGACCTCGCGGCCAATCGCGGCAATATTGCCGCCGTGCGCCGCCATCGTCTGCTGATTTCTTCAGTGTATGAATTGCCCTTTGGAAATGGGCGCCACTTTGCGAGCCACATGAGCGCGGTTCCGCAGGCCGTGCTGGGTGGATGGTCGGTCAGTGCAATCGCACTCTGGCAGACCGGGCCTTATCTAACGCCGATCACCAGTTCCAGTTACGATCCGGGTAATTTGAATCTCGTTTATCGCGGTGCTTTCCAGCGTCCGGACTGCGTCGGAGACGGAAACTTCTCAAATCCGAGCGTGTCGGATTACTTCAACCTGGCTGCATTCGTAGCCCAGCCGAGCGGACCGGTTGGAAATTGCCGGGTGGGCAGTCTGCTTGGGCCGGGAACTGTCGCCATCGCCGGAGGACTGTCGAAAACCTTTACCATCGGCGAAAAGATGCGGCTGAAATTCGAAAGCACTTTCACCAACTTGGCGAATCATGCAAACTTCCTGCCGCCGTCGACGGATGTCACCTCTTCGACATTTGGAAGAATCACCAGCGTTCAGACTTCGGAGAATGCTGGGAACCGGACAGGGCAGGTAGCGCTGCGAATAGACTTCTAGATTCGCGGAGTTCGATCCAACGGAAATTGAGGGCTGGCGAGCGTGAGTTTTATCCGTCAGCCCTATTCCATAGCGGGGTTTCGCAAAGGCGGAACATTCCCATCCTGCGAATGAGTTAGCCTGGCGATCTGCTCTCTGATCGGCCTCTGAATCAGTGGATCGGCGGGAGCATACTCCAGTGCGTTGGTGTAAGCCTCCAGAGCCTCACTGCGGGCGCCGCGCTTCAGCAGGAGATTCCCGAGTTCGATGTATACAAAGAACGCCTGCGGGTCCAACTGCGCCGACTTGCGAAACAACTCCTCTGCTGCGGCATCGTCAGGTTTCTCGGCATACAATTTCTTGAATCCCTCCCAATAAACTTCGTTGGCAGCCAGCCCCGGCACGTGAAACCTGCCATTAAGCACAAACAGGGTCCCGAATCTTGCTACCGGCGTCGCTTCTCGCAGCGCCGGGCAATCCCACCACGGCGAGGGCACGATCATGGTTGGACTGACAAAAATAGTACCCCACCTTTCCGGCTGCCGGAGTCGCTCTATATCACGCGCCGTATCCCGGCCCAGGTACTCGACATCCCGGCCTTTGAGCTCTTCCTCGGACGTAAAGTAAATGACATCGGCCAGTTCGTGGGCCGGTTTTAGATGTTGGCGGTAATACTCGACCATTTCGTTACTGCGCTGCCCGAGATCCACTCCCTCATCGCTGAAATACTTGTAGGCATTCTTCGATCCTCCGACCATCTCGTTGAAGTACTCCCAGGGCCGCAGAACAGGCAACGCGGAAGCGCACGCCAGCGCATACGCCAAGACTGTCACGATCTTCCAATTTTTCGCGCCGGAGGTCAGTGCCATTGCCGAGAACAATCCCGCGAAAATCGATAAGAGCACGACGACGGGCAGTGCGTGACGGATACCCGCGTACGTGGCCCCCGCAGCAAGTACAAGCAGAAACAGCAATACCGCCGCTAAAACGACGCCCGCCGGAAGATTCCATTCTGGCGGTAATCGTCGGGCCAGAAAGTAAACCAGCCCCATTACCCACAACACGCTTAGCCCGATCGGTAGCTTCAATAAAATCATTGCCGGGAAGAAATACTTTGGTCCCTTCGTCAGGTAGACGCGGCCAAAAATCAGCTGCGGGAACGGTCGACCCTCCATTCCCGCGTGTACAGTGTCGGCAAATCCCCAGAGGTAAGCGCGCGGCACGATCCGCGTTTTGTCCATGCCCACGAGTATGGCGTGGTAATACGGCGTTCCGACGTCGTTGATCTTGTCCGCCAGAGCGCGGTTAAACGAGTGCTCTCCGGTCCGCGTCTCGCGATATCGGAAAAAGTAAAATCCCCACAAGATCGTGAGCGCACCGGCTAGAACGAATGCGATCTTCATCAATCTGGAAGCTCGCGAATCGCCGGCCGTCCGCGGTGCCTGCCGCAGCGCCAGCCATACTCCAATCGCGGCCACGATTAACACCACGGCCGGTGCCGAGTGTTTCGCCGCCAGGTCCAGCCCCAGGAAGAACGAACACGCTGCCAGGTCTGTCCAGATCCAGTCTCGAAAGGCCCTTGTTGCCAAAACGATGGACGTCGCTGACAGCAGCGCGACCGGCAAGTCCGTCATTACTACCGGCCAATGGGCCGCCACGGTTGGATCAATTACCAGAAACAACAGTGCCCCCAATGCCGCCCACGCGTTAAATGCCCGTTCCAGGGCCAACACCAGCGCAGTCACCAGCAATCCGTTTAATACAAACATCGCCGCTCGTGCTCGCCTCTGCACCGAGTCCGGATCGTTTTTCTGATACACCAGCGCCTGAGTGAAGACCCGTTCGTCGGGCTTGTCGGCGAATTTCCGAAGCGGTTCAGACTGGAAGCCTGTGGCCGCAATCACGCCGCCCACCCACAGCTTGACCAGCGGAGGATGCTCGGGATTCAATCGAAAATCCCGGTACCGCACGTACGGCACTCCCGACGCAATGTGATAAGGCTCATCAAGCGTAAAGCTGTCCAACCGGGTGGCAATCGCTGAACGGAGAACTCCCAATGCCACCAGCAGCAATACCATGCCAATAAAACTACGAAAGCTCATTCGGGATCGCCCCGAGAGAGGCTCGTGTTCAGCATCAGAATAGAAACGGTCCAGACAACAGAGACGGGAGGCCCTGAGCGGACGGTCACAGCGCAACCTCCAATCAACATGGAGTTGGGATTTTTTACCGGAGGAAGGGGGCCCAGAATTGGGCGTTAGCTTATCCCAGTTCCAAGCATTGGACAAGTGAATTTACGGAGCACCGAATCAAGCGGTACGCCTAGAAACATCTGAGCGGATGCCGTCTAGCGTTCTTTATCCGCCGGCTTTGAGTTCCTGCAGCACCTGCTTGGCGATTTCTTTCAGCGTCTCGAATACGCCGACGCCTTGGAACGCAACCGCTTCCACGATCGGTTCGTTCTTCTTGCGCAATTCAGTCGCGAGCAGATCCACGGGCAGGATGTTGGGCAGGTCGCGCTTGTTCAACTGCAGTACGTAGGGAATCTTGTTGAAGTCGTAGCCGTGCTCTCTCAGGTTCGACATCAGGTTTTCGAGCGCTTCGACGTTGGCGTCCATGCGCTGTTCCTGAGAATCGGCCACGAAGACGATGCCATCCACGCCGCGCAGAATCAGCTTGCGGCTGGCGTCGTAGAAAACCTGTCCAGGGACAGTGTAGAGGTGAATGCGGGTCTTGAAGCCGCGCACCGAGCCCAGATCGAGCGGCAGGAAGTCGAAGAACAGGGTTCGTTCGGTTTCGGTCGCCAGCGAGATCATCTTGCCCTTCTGCTGGTCCGCGGTCTTCTGATAGATCACCTGCAGATTGGTGGTCTTGCCGCCAAGTCCGGCGCCGTAGTACACGATCTTGCAGTTGATCTCGCGGGCTGCGAAGTTGATGAAACTCAAGGCTTTCCTCTAGTGCACGCAATCCTCCGGGAGGACTCGCACGCACACCGACTCCTATTTGGGGGCTCGCGCATTTTATATCACATGGGCGGCATTGGCCGCTCGTTACTCACGTGACCCCTCAGTGGCACAAGGGTGGCGTTACTCCAAACGACCTCCCTTTCCCCCAAGGTCGGATCAGGGAGATCCCTCCGTCGGCTGAACTGCGCCGACGTTCGGGATGACACACTTAGAATTTTCTAAGGATGCGATCAGTGCGCCGACGGAATCGAATAATAGCCGTCTTTCGCGTAGATCTTAAGGCCCTTCTTATCCACCAGCACTTCGATGCTGCGATAGGCAGAACTGCCGGTTACGGCCTTGGGACTGTATCCCAGCGTGTACTGATTTCGCGCCTGCGAAGTGAGCTGCCCATAGGCGTCTTCGATCGCGTTGCGCGAGAGTTCGGTCATCACATCGCCGCCACCGGTGGCGTGGGTATATTTCGGGAGGATGTCGGCGTATCCCTGGTTGAACACGTGATGAATCTTTTCCACCTGTTTGTAGCCCGGCAAAGCACCGCTGTCGAGCACAACCGCCTTCACCTGGATGCCATAGGTCTCGAGCACCTTGAGCACCTGCTTGTAGCTGGCCGAGCTGCCGCGCTCCCGTCCATCGCTGATCACGAAGATGACTTTTCGCCGCGTGCGGTCGCGCTTGCTCAAGTCGAGCGCCGCTCGCAGAATCGCGTCATTCAGCACGTGCGCCTCTTTGGGCGGGGTGTAGACCGGCGGCGGACCCGCCGTGCCCACCGGAATGCCGTTGATCATCGGCGGCTGCGGGCCGAGCGGACCTCCCAGCACTGGCGGCCCATTCTCATGGCCGCGCACCAGCTTCATCGAATTCAAGGCCGTCTGCAGCCGCTCTGGCCGGCTGCTGAAATCTGTGACCCGGCTGACCGTGCTGCTGTAGGTATAGAGGGCGTATTCGTCGTATGGGCTGAACGCGCCCACCAGAGACGAATAGGTCTGATTTACTTTCTGTACTGCGACATCTGCCATGCCGAGATCAAGCAGGATCGCCACAGAAAGCTGGAATGGGTCGCTGGTGAAATAAGTGAGCTGCTGCGGCTTGCCGTTCTCCCTGACGACGAAGTTGGTATGAACGAGGCCGTCTACCCGGCGCCCCTGGCTGTCTGTTACCAGGACTGGGAGCAGGACGAAGTTAACCGGAGTAACGATCTTGTAGAGCCCTTCCGCGGGATTGATCTGGTTCCTGGGACCGCCGGTTTGTGGTCCGGGCGTGATCGGCGTTCCGGGGGGCAGAGTCTCGACCGGAGGCATGGGGGGCGGAGCCGGCCTCTCCTGCTTGTCCGAAGATTGGCTTGAGGACGATTCCGGCGCGTTATCCGCCGGCCGTTGAACGGGCTCAGCCGGCTTCGGGGTCGGGGGCTGCACGGTCGAAGGGGCATCCGGGATGTCCTGCGCAGCCTGGCCTCCAGCCGGAGCCTGGGTTTGTCCCCCGGAGGATTGTGCCCCGGCGGCCGGAATCAGCAGCGCGATCGCTAGAGTTGCCGCCAGCCCGCGTCCTTTAAGCGTAACCCGAATGTTGAGTCCATCCACTCGCATCGTCTGTTCCCCGTCCCTTGCCCCCGCACAAAAATCATTTGCGTCTGCTTGTGGGATGCCCATCCTTGGCAATTTGGTGCATCTAAAGCTACAGGATTAGACTAACAAAAGAAGGCTTGAGAATCCCGGATGCCTACCTGTCCCAGCTATTCGAAATTTCTGTCCCTGTCTCTACTCGCGGTTCTGTCAGCCACCCAGTTTGCTCTCGCACAACAGGCGGCTCAACCGGCTGCTGCCGGGCAACAGTCGGAGGAGGACCAGAAACCCACCGAAACCCTGAAAGTCAACGTCAACGTCGTACAGCTGTTTTTCAATGTAAAGGACAAGCACGGAGCTCTGATCCCCAATCTCAAGAAAGAAGATTTTGAGATCGCCGAAGACCAGAAGCCTCAGACCATCAAATATTTCACCGCCGAGACGAACCTGCCCCTGACGATCGGCATGATGATCGACTCCAGCGGCAGCCAGCGCAACGTCATCGACATGGAGAAGGAAGTCGGCGGCGCTTTCCTGCGACAGATTCTCACGGACAAGGACGAGGCCTTCGTCATCAGCTTCGATATCACTGTCGACTTATTGCAGGACTTTACTCGGGACGTTCATCGCCTGCAAGCTGCCTTGAACAAAGCCAAAATAAATGCGGACTACTCGAGCGGCGGCATTCCGGGGATGGGCGGAGGTCCGGTTCCCCAGGCCAACGCTCCCGGTACGCTGCTCTATGACGCGGTCTACCTTTCGGCTCACGACATGCTGGCTAAAGAAGTCGGGCGCAAGGCGATGATCCTTCTCACGGACGGGCAGGATGAAGGCAGCCGCCTGCGAATTCAGGACGCAATCGAAGCCGCACAAAAAGCTGACGCGATCGTCTACGTCCTGCTCTGCGCGGACCGCGGATTCTACGGCGGCTTCGGCTACTCCGGTGAAGGCGACATGCGCAAGCTTACCGAAGCAACGGGCGGACGCGTCATCAACGTCGGCAACAAATTCGATAAGCTCAAGGAAGCCTTCGACCAGATCGCGCAGGAGCTGCGCAGCCAGTACAACATCGGCTACACTCCCACCAACGACAAGCGCGACGGCTCCTATCGCAAGATCGAAATCAAGAACAAGGAAAACTACAAGATCCAGGCCCGCTCCGGTTACTACGCCGGGAAAAGCGAAGACTGAGCCTATTGAATCATTGAGCCATTGAGTCGACGGAAACCATTTGCTCAACTGGCCATTGATGCCGGCGCGCGCTGACTTTGACGCTTCAGAAAGTGCAGCGTCGCCGTATTGAATTCCTCCACTTTTTCGAAGATCGGCGCATGTGAGGCGCCTTCGAAGATCAGCAACTCGGAGTTCCGGATCCCATTCTTCAGGCGATCGGCGAAGCGAGCGGATGTGGCCATATCGTAGCGGCCATAGGTGATCAGGGTTGGGGCAGTAATGCTGCCGAGTTGTGCTTCAACATCGTGGCCAATCACTGCATTCGACTGCGCGAGGAAGCTCTCGATCGACTGCGCCGGCCGGCTGCGCACAAAATCGGCCAAGGCTTGAACGTATTCCGGCTTGGCAGCGTAGAGCTCTGGCGTCAAACACCACGGGAAGAGTCCCTGAACCACCATCTCCGGGACGCTCCCCGTCGCCTTGACCATCTGCTGAAAGCTCCCAATCACCGCTTTCACAAACGGATCGCTTTTCGGCCACGCGCTGTGCAAGGAAAGCGATGTGGCCATCTCCGGATACTTTGCTGCGAGCCACATTCCGACTGCCGCGCCTAGAGACAAGCCCGATATATGCGCCGCAGGAATCCCCAAGGCACGCATGAACGCGGCAACGTCGTCGGCGAGATCTTCGGTGGTGTATGGCCCGGCGGTCCGCTCGCTTTCGCCGGTCCCGCGCAGATCGAGCGATATGCAGGTGAAGTGCTTCGCGTATTCCGGAACCTGAAAGCTGTAGCAGGCGTGATCCGCCGTAAGAAATGGGATCAGAATGAGCGGTTCGCCGGATCCTTGCTGGTCATAGTTGATCGTGAGGCCGTTTGCTTGGACTCTAGGCATGAGATCCTCCCTGAGACGAATGGCGGTCGTCAGAACCGGGACGGGATTATACCCCGAAATATGCGTGAGCTGTGATGGTCCACGTCATTCACGCCTGGTGCTGAATCAACAAAGTGACACACCTCTAACAGACGGGGCGCGTACCCAGCGGCTCATCGTCCCACCCTGCGAAAGTCGCGCAGGGTGGGGCAACCTCGCTTTGAAGATGAATTTGTCGTCTGCCAAAGTCCACATCTCTGCTACACTCCCAACACACTTGGAGGTTCCGATGCCTCTCTTCTCTCGCCGTTCCTTCCTGCATCTTTCCGCCGCGGCTTCGGCTGTTGCCACTTTTCGTTTCACGACCGAATACGCCCTGGCTGCGTCTTTCCGTCCGCCGCATTCCGCCGATGCCGTGATGATCGACTCGAATGAGAATCCCTTGGGGCCTTCGCAGGCCGCGCGCGAGGCCATGGCGGCGATTATTCCGCGGGGCGGGCGCTATGGAGATGAGATTACCGACGAATTGGCCAATACTTTCGCGCAGAAGGAAAACCTGAGTCCGGATTACGTCCGCATGACCGTCGGCTCTACTCCACCGTTAGCGCTCAGCGTGCTCGCGTTTACTTCGCCGCAGAAGAGCTACGTAACGGGCGATCCGGGATTTGAGCTCGGCATGATGACCGCTGCGCACAGCAACGCGCGCGTGGTGAAAGTTCCGCTGGCGAAGAATTATGCGCATGATGTGAAAGCCATGCTCGCGGCCGCTCCCGATGCTGGATTGTTCTACATCTGCAATCCCAACAATCCGACCGGCACGCTCACGCCGCACAGCGACATCGAATACCTGGTCGCGAACAAGCCGAAGGATTCGGTCGTGGTGGTCGATGAGGCTTACATTCATTTCAGCGAGGCGCCTACTTCCATCGATCTGGTCAAGGCTCACAAGGACGTAATCGTGCTGCGTACGTTCTCCAAGGTGTACGGCATGGCGGGCATTCGCTGCGGCGCGCTCATCGCGCATCCGGACACTTCGGAAAAAATGCTGGAGCGTGGCGGATTCAATTTCATGCCAGTGACAGCCGTGGTCGCGGCAACCGCCAGTCTGAAGGATGCAAACCTTGTGCCCGAGCGGAGGCGCATCAACGCGTCGGTAAGGCAGCAGACATTTCAATTCTTCGATCAGAACGGATTCACCTACATTCCATCCGAGGCCAACTGCTTCATGGTGGACGTGAAGCGTCCGGGAAAACAGGTGCGCGAGGCGATGGCGAAAGAAAATGTCCTGATCGGCCGCATCTGGCCCATCATGCCCACGTGGGTGCGCGTGACCGTTGGTACGCAGGAGGAAATGGCAAAGTTCCAGACGGCATTTCAGAAGGTGATGCGGGCATAGCCCGATTACCTCGGTAAGCTGCCCACGCTCGTCTCATCCGATAGCCTGAGCACGAATACGAACCTGTCTCTCGAGTCCCCGTGCTCATTGCCGCACTTATCGTCGCTTTCGCCCGCCACAATGACAATCCCACCGGGTTGCTGATCTGGTGCTTCATTGGCTTTTGCACCGGCATCGGCCTGTTTTTCTACGGATTTCGTCTGCTGCAGCGTCGCCGTCTGATTCTGGACACGCCGTTCTCAAAAATTCGCAGCGCCGCCATGGGGATGGTGGAAGTCAGTGGGCAAGCGGTTGGTCCTTATACGCTGACCGCTCCCATCACGGCTCGGCCTTGTTATTACTACCGGACGCTGGTCTGGGAATATAAACAGCGCGGCAAGAACAAAGAGTGGGTGAAGATTGCCGGGGAGTGTTTTCACGTTCCCTTTTTCATCGACGACAACACCGGACGCATGCTAGTCGACCCGCGCGGCGCCGATCTCGACCTGCATCGCGATTTTCAGCAGGAATTCTGTGACGGATTTTTCACCATGAAAGAGCCCGCACCGCCCAATATCCGCGAGTTCCTGGCGCGACACGGCATCGTCACCAACAACAAGATCAAAGTCGAAGAGTTCTGCATCAAGCCCAAGAATGCATTGTTCATTCTGGGCACGCTGGGGGAGAACTCTGGCTACACCCTCGGTCCGACGATCATTCAAGATGCGGATGCAATTCAGTCATCCGTGTCCAGGCGGCTGCCCGTGGGCAGTTCCATCACGATCACCGTCAACGGGCGCGAGAAATTCCACGCGGAAGAGACGCAACTGACGAATCTATTTGGCGAACCCCAGCGGAATGGCAGCTTCGCTCTCGGCCTGGTTTCTACAAAAGCTTCTGCCGACGCAAAGGTCTTCGACTCGAACCAGCAGAAGGTCATCGCCGAGGCGCTGGTGAAGGCGGGAATCTCCAAGCCGGGGGCATGGTCGGCGGCGGGAGTGTCGCAGGGAACCGCCGTGGCGGTCGCGCCAGATGCTTCCGTGCATCAGCTGAATTCCGTCACGATAGCAAATCTCGCGGAATTCGACTCACAGCCGGCGGTTGTATTGAAGCAAGGCGAGAACAACAAGCTCTTCATCATCTCCTGGCGCAGCCAGCGCGAGATCGCCCAGTCGCTGGGCTGGAAATCGACTCTGATGATCTGGGGAGGCGCGGCTCTCGCGCTCTTCACGCTGTACATCTTTCTTGGAATCAATCAGCTGCTATAGGAGTCACTTTCTTGCAGGTTACTCTCCAAGGCACCACGGTTCTAACCCTGCGGTAAGCTTTGGCCGGCCAGTTGTCCGCATCTGCTCTAGTACAATCAGTGCCGTGAGCGACGCCGTCCGCATTGGCATTCTGGGCGACTTTAACGCCGATTTCCGCTCGCATCACGCCACCAATAGCGCGTTGCAGCATGCGGCGCGTAAGTTAGGCATCGAAGTCGCCAGCCAGTGGGTGCCCACCCCATCGCTGGCGGGCAACGGATCGGAAAAGATTCTGGAGGGTTTCGATGGCCTGTGGGCCTCGCCGGGCAGTCCCTACAAGAGCTTCGAAGGAATGCTGAAAGGAATCGAGTTTGCCCGGCGCCGAGACTGGCCTTTTCTCGGTACCTGCGGTGGATTTCAATATGCCTTCATCGAGTTCGCGCGCAATGTGCTGAATATTGCCGACGCAGACTCGGCAGAAAATAAGTCCGGGTCGAAGAATATTGTGATTTATCCAGTAGCCTGCGCCGTTCCTGACCGCAAAGCGAGCGCCCCCAAGCTTTCTGGTGCGGTTCCGGAGATTCGCCTGCGCCCGGGCTCTTATCTGCAATCGTTCTATGGCAAGGAGCAGGAGAGCGTGACGGAGGAGTTCTTCTGCAACTTCGAGATTAACCCGGAGTTCGAGTGGACGACGATGGAAGCGGGATTCCCGGTGGTGGCACGCGGACCGGAAGGCGAGATTCGCGCCATCGAATCGCCGATGCATCGCTTCTACATCGCCACGCTGTTTCAGCCCCAACTGTCGTCAACCGAGAAGAATCCGCATCCCATCGTGCTGGCTTTCGTGCAGGCCGCAGCGGACTGGGGCAAGAAGAAGCTTGACGACAGCGTGCTGGAATAACGGACTTCGGAGCTTCGACCTCGGACCTCAGGCTCCGATGCACAATTGATCCGATATTTGCAGGCTGAGGTCCGAAGCCCGATGTCCGCTGCATTACCAAAGTCCCTGCCCAGTCTCCCACGATCTTGCCCACACTAATCGCATCTGGAGCAGCGCAGGCGCGCTCGCTAGACTGATCCCGGTCGGCTGACTTGGTAGCTCGAACCGCAGGAGCGCTTCGTCTTATGCACTCGATGCAGTTACTGAACTCATTCCGCATCCCGTTCACGACACTGGTCAGCTACATTCCAGTGATCGCCACCATCGTGACCACGTTCTTTAGCATCATCTTGGCGCGCGCCACACTGCGCTACGTCGAAGCGACTGACAAAGGGCTCGCTCTGGCGCGTGAGGAATTCGAACGCGAATGGACGCCCGATCTGCACATCAAGCTGGAACGCGTCTCGTCCGAGGAAGCGAAGGTCATCGTCACCAATCTGGCGAAGGCATCGGTGCTGCTGCAACTGTTGCAGCTGCGAAAACTTTCCCATGTCATGCCGTTCGAGCGATGCCGCCTGAATGACCCGTTGGTCGGAGGCATGACCTGGTCGGCAGACATGGGAAAGCGCATCATTGCCTGCACCGGATATGAATTCGAGGGTCCCATCGCTGCCTCGGTTACCTTCTATTGTTCGGGACGCATGTTCCGGACCGACTGGTTCCGGGCACAGGTACAGGTGCGCGAAGGCCGCATCGTCAGTCTCGAGCCCAGCAATATGCCGTCACGCCGGGTACGCCAGATCGAGCGCAAAGGGCCGGAACGGCGGCGGGAATTCGTCCAGGATGTCGCCGAACGCACCGAACCGGAAACAGACGAAGAGAAGCAGGAAGAGAGCTTTGCTGCCGGGGCGGGAGATTAGCCCGGTGAAACATTAAAGAACCGTCCGCTTATTGGTGCGGTTACTGCTGATTACCGGTTGTTGAATATCCACTGAAGCTTCTGCGCTCGATGCCGATAGGTGTTTCAGGGGAACTCCTATGATCACTCGTGTCAACACCATTCCGGCCGTCAATGAAAAACCGCCGTCGCCGCCCGCTCCGAAGCCAGAACGGCAAACCGTCAAGAGCGGAACCCTATCGGAAGATCAGGTCACGCTGAAGAGCGCCGGCCAGGTCGACCCCGATCATGACGGCGACTGACGCGCACCGACCGAATAGACTAACGTCGCCCGTTTGGCAGAAGCTGACTCACCGGGGAGAGAGTTCGAACGCCGGATAACTGGACGCGATTTCTGCGAAGGCCTCTGGGGGTGATCCCGCGGTCACGGGAAAATACCTCTGCGCCTCGCGGCGGAAGCTATCCAGATAAGATTTTAAAATAGGCAATTTCTCAGTTTCGCCCATAGCACGCAGACCGAATTTCTGGCCCTTCCGGCCTCGCCGCAGGATGATCTCTCCCGAGACTTCGGCATTGCGCACCCACTGCGTACGTCCTCGCGGGGCAACTAGATATTGCTTGCCATCGAATTCCAACAAGTCGACTGGTGTGCAATAAATCTTACCCGACTTTCGTCCACGAACTTCAAGCAAGTGAATATGTACCGGTCCGATACCTAAGCTGACGAGATATCCCAACGACCGATTGAAAAACTTCTCGACCGCAGTGGGCTCGCGAAATGTGGCAGGTGGAGTGGTCACCCCGATCATTATATTTCGATCGAGTGGGCGGTCGACTTGTACATGGCGCACCGGGTTGCCGTGTCGTAGCGCAGCATTCACAGTCCAGCCGTTCCTATTTCGGCACTGCAACCTTAAAACTTCGCATTCTTTGTGCGGAGAGTTGCTTGTGCCCTTGCTATGATGCGTTGTTCTCATTTTCTTGAGGTCGCAATTTGCGACCTCAAGTTGTGGTGATCCAATGAACAAAACTGCAATCATTCTCGCCAAGCGCGTCAGTTCGAAAATTCTGGTTTTGCGAAATTTGAAGGTGATTTTGGACGGCGATTTGGCGGCGCTTTATGGCGTCTCTGTTAAGCGTTTGAATGAACAGGTCAAACGCAACACTCGCCGCTTTCCGTCGGATTTTCTTTTTAGACTCACCCGTGCAGAGGAGAAGAACTTGAGGTCGCAAAATGCGACCTCAAGTTCTGCTCATGGCGGCCGCCGCTACCTGCCACATGCTTTCACGGAACACGGCGCGATCATGGCAGCCACGATATTGAATTCGAAACGCGCGATTGAGATGAGCATCTTCGTGGTGCGCGCATTCGTCCAGATGCGGCAGGCGCTGGTCGTGAATCAGCACATCGTTTCAAAACTGGCGGAACTTGAAGCGCGGATCGAGAGTCACGATGCCGATATACAGGATCTGGTCGAGGCCATTCGCGAGCTGATGGCGCCGCCTCCGGCCAACCACCGCCGCATCGGGTTCGAAGCTCCGGCATCCACAAAGACAAAGGCAAGGGCCCTGAAAGCAGGACAGGCGTAAAGTCGTAGCGTTCAAGAGGGCTCGGCGCGAGTCGCCTCGCACACCAACTACACCCCGACCGCTTCCGGCTTACCCGCCAGCAACTGTCGCAGAACGTATTGCAGAATTCCGCCGTTGGCGTAATAGAGCGCTTCCTGCGGCGTGTCAATGCGCACCAGCGCCTCGAACTCAATGGGGTCCTTGCCTCGAACTTTTGCTTGCACAGTTACGCGGCGGCCCGCAGCAAAATTTTCTACAACGTCGCGGATGCCGGCGATGTCGAACGCTTCTTCTCCTGTCAGTCGGAGAGATTCGGCATTCTGGCCCACGGCGAATTGCAGCGGGAGGATTCCCATCCCGACGAGATTCGAGCGGTGAATGCGCTCGTAGCTCTCCGCGATCACCGCGCGTACACCGAGCAACCCCGGACCTTTCGCGGCCCAGTCGCGGGACGACCCCGAGCCATATTCTTTGCCCGCGAGAATGATCAATGGGGTGTCCGATTCGCGGTACTTTTCGGACGCCTCGAAGATTGACATTTCAGTGTCGGTGGGGAGATGGCGCGTGAATCCGCCTTCAGTCTGGACCAGCTTGTTGCGCAGGCGAACATTGGCAAATGTCCCGCGCACCATGACCTCATGATTGCCGCGGCGCGAACCGTAAGAGTTGAAGTCCACTGGTTTCACGCCATGCTCTTGGAGGTATTTGCCGGCCGGGCTGTCCTTCTTGATGGAGCCCGCGGGCGAAATATGATCCGTGGTAACGCTGTCGCCGAGTACAGCAAGCACTCGCGCCTTCTTGATCTCTTCGACGGAAGCAGCCTTCACCGCCATGTCGTCGAAATACGGAGCGCGTCGGATGTAGGTGGAATCCTTTTCCCAGACATAAGTCTCGCCCTCAGGCACGTCGAGACCACGCCAGCGCTCATCCCCCTGAAACACTTCGCCATACGATTTCAAAAACATGTCGGACGAGATTGATTGCTGAATCGTCTCTTCCACTTCACGCGACGATGGCCAGATATCTGCGAGATAGACGGGTTGGCCGTCTCGACCCTTGCCGACAGGATCTTTTCGCAGATCGGTATCGATGCGCCCCGCCAGCGCGAACGCGACCACCAGCGGCGGAGACATGAGGTAGTTGGCGCGAACTTCAGAGTTGATGCGTCCTTCGAAATTTCGATTTCCGGAAAGCACGGAAGCAACGACCAGCTCTTTATCGTCGATGGCTTGCGAAACTTCGGCGGGCAGAGGCCCAGAGTTGCCGATGCAGGTCGTGCATCCGTAACCGACAAGATGAAACTTCAGTTTCTCGAGATAGGGCATGAGTCCGGCTTTTTCGAGATAATCGCGGACGACTTTTGATCCCGGAGCGAGCGAGGTTTTGACCCACGCCGGGACACTGAGGCCTTTCTCGACCGCTTTTTTGGCCAACAATCCGGCGCCAATCAGCACAGATGGATTGGATGTGTTCGTGCACGATGTGATCGCCGCAATCACCACACTGCCGTGTTTGAGCGAATTCTTCACCGAGGCGGGGACATGTTCGTGCACATTCGGGTCTTCCACGCCAATCGCAGAGGGACTTCCGCCCTCTTGCTCCCAGCGGGGCCCATTGGCCGCGGACGGGGGACTCGTCTTCACCGCCGTTTTCGGCTTGATGAGCGAGGGCAGGGCCTTCGTGAAGGATTCTCCCGCCTGCGACAAGACCACACGATCTTGCGGACGTTTCGGCCCTGCCAGGCTCGGCTCAACTGTCTCCAGATCCAGCGAGAGCAATTCAGAGTATTCCGCATCGGGCGTCTTCTCGTCGTGAAATAGACCCTGCTCGCGGCTATAAGCCTCGACCAGAGCGATCTGCTCCTCCGAACGACCAGTGAGTCGCAAATACCGGAGAGTTTCCTTATCGATCGGAAAGATGCCGCAGGTAGCGCCATACTCCGGAGACATGTTCGCGATCGTGGCCCGATCGGCCAGCGGAAGATCACGCAGGCCAGGTCCGAAATACTCGACGAATTTTCCAACGACGCCATGCTTGCGCAGCATTTCGGTAATCGTCAGCACCAGATCGGTCGCGGTCGCGCCTTCGCGAAGGCGACCAGTCAGCTTCACGCCCACAACCAGTGGGATCAGCATCGAGACGGGCTGCCCCAGCATCGCTGCTTCGGCCTCAATCCCTCCCACGCCCCAACCCAGCACACCCAATCCGTTCACCATGGTGGTGTGGCTGTCGGTTCCGACGAGCGTATCGGGATACGCCATGCGTTTCCCCGGAGATTCATGAACGAAAACGACGCGTGCCAGATATTCCAGATTGACCTGATGCACGATGCCGGTGTCCGGTGGAACGATGGCGAGATTGCGAAATCCGGTCTGTCCCCAGCGTAGGAACGAGTAACGCTCCTTGTTGCGTTGAAATTCGAGCAGAGCATTCATTTCGAATGCGTTCTGCGTGCCGAATTCGTCGACCTGCACGGAGTGATCAATTACGAGTTCGACCGGCTGCAAGGGGTTGATCAAAGCTGGATCTCCACCAAGCTGTTTCATCGCGTCCCGCATTGCGGCTAGGTCGACAACGCATGGAACGCCGGTGAAATCCTGCAGCAGAACGCGACTGGGCGTGAACGCAATTTCCTTGTCCGGCTTCGAGTGACTGTTCCACGTGGCCAGCGCCTGAATGTCTTCCTTTTTCACATTCCGGCTGTCTTCGGTCCGCAGAAGATTCTCGAGCAGAATGCGGAGCGAAAAGGGTAGATGAGTGGTCGAAATAGCCTGCTTGTCGAGGGCATCGAGGCGATAGATCCCGTATTCCTTGCTGCCCACTTTCAATGTGGAGCGGCTGTTGAAACTATTCACAGACATGATTGCCTTCCTTAGGGACGACTGACGCGCAGGAGGAGAATCTGCAGCGAACCCAACCAGATAGTGTAATTGGTTTGCGGGGCCTTGCGCACCATTGCCTTTTCGCGCCGGACGACAAGGGGATGAGGAATACACCCTCACTGCCGTTCTCTTGTGTTACTTTGCGCGGAGAAGCAAGACTGGAACACTGATGCGGTGCTGGACGCGGCTGGCGGTGGTGCCAAGAAACAAGTCCCCGAGAAAACGGTGCCCGTGGGTACTCATGGCGACCAGGTCGCAGCCCCTGTTCTCGATCCATTTGATGATTTGCTCAGCGGGCTCACCATAGGCAAGTTCGGCGTCGGTGGGGATGTCCGCGGCCTGCATTTCCGCCTGGACTTTCTGCAGGTACCTCGTATCCTCGACGATTTCCGGACTAACCGCGTCGGGACCGTAGGTGCGGGCGGCCCATCCGTCAGCAACATGCAGCAGTATCACCCGGCTGTGAGCGAGTTTGGCGAGATGTTTGACGTGTTCAATAATGGCGCGGTCGGTTGGGGTTCCGTCGAGCGTGACCAGAATCTTGTCGTACATGGCTGTAATATGCGTCGATGTGCAGGGCCAATATCGTTCGTCTAACGCCCGCTCTAAGGTTGCCGTTCCACCCAAATCGTGCCTGTCACCGAGAACCGCTGATCAGCTGCCAGGCGGTCTTCAGGGACTCGGGCAAACCGTAAACATCCATGCAGGTGATCAGAATAGCACTTGCCCAACCGGCAATCACCAGGAACAAACCGTTTCTCCACTTGCCCATCCGTTTTTCAGAACTCGTGAATTGCAGCAAGGGAAACATGGCAAAGGGGAGTTGCAGCGCGAGCACGACCTGGCTCAGGGTCAGCAAATCTGTGACGCTGTTGTCGCCGCGCAGAGCGATGATCAACACTGCGGGCAGGATCGCTAGAGAGCGCGTGATGAGCCTTCTCACCCAAGGCTTGATACGCCAGTGCATGAAGCCTTCCATGACCACCTGGCCGGCGAGAGTTCCGGTAATAGTGCTGCTTTGGCCAGCCGCGAGCAACGCGACGGCGAACATTGTGCTGGCGACCGCGGTGCCTAGTAACGGGGCCAGGGTGAGATAGGCGACGCGGATCCAGTCGCTGTCCGATCTGAACGGGATGAACTTCCCGCCCGGTACGGTGACTCCCGTTTTTCCGAAGAAGACGATCGCAGCCAACACCATGATCGCGGCGTTCACGAAGAATGCGACGGTGAGCGCGACGCTGGAGTCGATCGTATTGAACTGGAGGGCGCGACGGATCGATGAATCGTCTTTCTGCAGACGCCGGCTTTGCACCAGTGCGGAGTGCAGATACAGGTTATGGGGCATTACGGTGGCACCGATGATGCCGATGGCCACATAGATCATTCCAGTCTGACGAAGGGAAGGAACAAGAAAAGAGTGTCCCAGTTCCAGAAAACTGGGCTGCGTCTCCGGGAGTACAAAAATCTCAATGAAATAACAGACGGCAATCGTGGCGACTAACAGCAAAACCACGGCTTCGATGGTGCGCATCCCGTAGCGCTGCAGTGCGAGAAGAAGCAGCACGTCGAGGCCGGTAATGATCACGGCCCACAGTAGCGGGATGTGAAACAGCAGGTTGAGGGCAACCGCACTGCCGAGAACCTCCGCCAGATCACAGGCGCCGATCGCGATTTCACTGAGAATCCAGTTGGGCCAGCGAGCCCACGCGGGATACCAGTCGCGGCAGCATTGCGCAAGATCTTTTCCGGTGACAACTCCCAGCCGTGCGGAGATGACTTGCATGAAGATGGCCATCAGGCTGGCCATTCCGACAACCCACAGCAAGCCATACTTGAACTGGGCGCCGCCTTGAAGATCGGTTCCCCAGTTGCCAGGGTCCATGTAGCCGACGCTGATCAGAATCGCCGGCCCGACGAAAGCCCGCCACTGCTCCCAAAAGCTAGCCTGATGGTGAGGGACCTCGATAGACCCATGCACGTTCTCAAGGGAGAGATGACCACCCGGAATGACTGCTGTCAGGGCTGGCGAGCTCGTCGATGACGTGCGGTCCTCTTTCATGCAGGGATGCGGCTCAGATTGCATGGGTCCCCAGACAGCTGATGTTAACGAGTATACACCGACATAGGTTAACTATGGTTAACTTAAGTCCACCGAGTTGGACTGCGCTTCTGGAATCAGTCCATGCTCTTTGGTCACCTGGAAGGGAGCGGAGAATCAAGGGCTGCCTGAAGTAGGGCCGTCTCCCGTTATCTTTTTGGACGACTGAGGGGCGAGAGCCAGACTCGCTCCGACGCGGCAGGCCCGAGAGAGAATTTCCCGGCAGGAGTGGAAAGCGTTAGCGTCTGATCGTAATTGCGCTCCAGCAGTCGCAGCTTAGCTCCCGGCCGAATGCCCCGATGTTCCAGAAATTCGAGCAGGCCGCGGTCGCGCTCATAGATTCCGCTCACTACGTATTGCGCCTCAACTTCGGCATCCGCCAGCAACACCAGGCCGCGACGACGGCGACTGGCCGAGCTTTCCATCTCGCTCAGGTTCCCATGCGGGCAGGCGCCGGCGGATCCCAGTCTCGTGAGCAGCTTGGCTTCAAAATCCGGCGAAACCGCATGTTCCAGTCGTTCCGCTTCGTCGTGAACCTTCCACCACTCCATGCCGAACATTTCTGAAAGCATGCGTTCGATCAGATGATGGCGTAAGGTGAGTCTGCGGGCAATCTTGCGGCCTTCCGCGGTCAGGCGAACTTCGCCGCTACTTTCAACTCGAACCAGGCCGTCTTTTTTTAACCGACGCAGAGCCATGGTGACGGCCGGCGGAGAGACTTTCAGCAGGTGGGCAAGGCGCGCAGATATTACCGTTTCACCTTCAGTCTCGGCCTCGAGGATGGACTTGAGGTAGTCCTCCTTGGAAACAGTGATCATGCTGCGGATTATACGATGGCGAGTTAATCGTAGTTAATGCGCGAATAGGATGCGTCCCAAGCGCGACGTTCGCGCTCTCTCCGGCGGCAAGCGGCCGGGCGCTCGTCGCGGGCCGCTCAGGTCCTTCGGCGGCAAAGGCAGCCGCCTCAGGATGACAAGCTGAGATCCATGCGCGGAAAGCAAAAAGGACAGTCCGGAGCCCCCGAGACTGTCCCCCAAACCCTCCCGGTTAGAAGGGCAACTTGATAGCTATAACGTACCGGTGACATGTTGCAAAGCGATTGCAGATTGATAAATATCCGATGAATTCGGCGCGAGGCGCGCTGCTATAGTATTCGTTTACCTCGCGGGGGCGGGGGACATCTTTCTTTTCTCCTTGTCGAGAGGACTTGATGCCGGCAACAACATCACGAAAAACCGAGCAGTCGAAACGCCTGCAGCAGCGGGCGGAGAGCATGATTCCCGGAGGCGTGAACTCTCCGGTGCGTGCGTTTCGCTCGGTAGGCGGCGACCCACCGTTCATCGTGCGCGGCAAGGGATCGCACGTTTGGGACGCTGACGAAAACGAATACATCGACTACATCGGATCATGGGGGCCGCTCATCCTCGGACATGCCGAGCCTAACGTGCTCGATGCGATTGTCGGCGCAGCGTGCAACGGCACGAGTTTCGGCGCGTCCACGCCGTCGGAAGCAGATTTGGCAGAGTTGGTGATCAGCGCATTTCCCCATCTGGAGAAAGTGCGCTTCGTCAGTTCGGGGACGGAAGCGACGATGTCTGCGATCCGCCTGGCGCGGGCTTACACGAAACGCAAATACATTGTTAAGTTCGAGGGCTGCTATCACGGACACGCCGATGCATTGCTGGTGAAGGCGGGCTCGGGGGTGGCAACGCTGGGAATTCCAGGCTCGGCGGGCGTTCCCGAAGAATTTACGATGTTCACTATCGCCCTGCCCTTTAACAACCTGTTCGCCGTCGAGCAGGCGTTTCAGAAGTTCAAACATCAGATCGCATGCGTGATCGTCGAGCCGGTCGTGGGCAACATGGGTTGCGTGCCAGCGGCCGATGATTATCTGGTGGGATTGCGCCTGCTTACGCAGCGCGAGCATTCCGTATTGATCTTTGACGAGGTGATGACCGGGTTCCGTCTCGCCTTCGGCGGTGCCCAGGAGATGTACAACATCAGGCCCGATCTCACCACAATGGGCAAGATCATCGGCGGAGGCTTGCCCGTCGGGGCGTACGGCGGGCCGAAAGAAATCATGGACCTGGTCGCCCCTCTGGGCCCGATGTATCAGGCTGGGACGCTCTCCGGAAACCCCCTGGCGATGGCGGCGGGGTGCGCGATGCTCAAGCAATTGCGCGATCGAAAGGCAGAAATCTATCCGCAGCTGGAAAAGCTCAGCGCACAATTGGTGGAAGGCGTAACCGCAGCCGCAAAGGACGCCGGAGTTCCCCTCTGTGCCAATCGGGTGGGATCGATGTTCACCTGGTTCTTCCAGAAGGGCCCAGTGACCGATTGGGACTCGGCCTCGAAATCGAATATCGAAGCATTTGGAAAATTCTTTCGCGCGATGCTGGATGCCGGAGTATATCTGCCGCCGTCGCAGTACGAAGCCGCATTCCTCGGCGTGACACACACGGAAGAGGACGTCCGCAAGACCGTCGACGCCGCGAAACAAGCCTTCGCGGGAATGCGGAGCTAAATTTACCACGGAGGCACGGAGTTGCTCAGGTAACTGTAGTGTGGATAACAAGAGCTGGTTTTTGCATCATCTCTGAAACGGTGACGAAACCATAGCCCTCAGCCTTGTATCGCTCGACTAGATGATCCGTCGCCAGAACCGTCTGCGATCGATCCGCTCCGAATTGTTTGTGGCCGCCATCGTGTAACAAGATCACGTCGCCTCCGCGAATCTGGCTCACACATTTTCGCTCGATCACCTCTGCTGGAGGCGCATTCCAGTCATAGCCCGTGACGTTCCACATGATTGGCTCGAGTCCCAGTTTGCGCGCGATGCGTAATGTCGCAGGGCGTCGTCCGCCAAAGGGAGGACGAAACAGATTTGAGTGCTCGCCGATCGCGTCATGCAGGGCGGCGCGACATTTGAGAATTTCGCTGCGAGTTTCAACTCCGCCTTTAAAGATCAGCAGAGGATGAGTGAAGGTGTGATTGCCGATCACGTGTCCGGCTTTCGCAATCTCGCGGACTACGTCCGGCCGCTGGTGGACATAGCGTCCGATCAAGAAGAACGTGGCATGAACACTATGGCGAGCTAAAACTTCCAGCAAGCGCAACGTGTGCGGATCGTTGGGACCGTCGTCATACGTCAGCGCGATCTGCTTCGTGCCGCGAGACAGGCCGCAGAAGGTGCGCCCGTACCATTGTCCCGTCGGCGACATCGACTGATAGCTCGCAGCTACCAGTCCCGCAGCACCAGCACCGAGGATCGCAGCTCCCAGCATGGAAGGAATTGTATCGGATTGAGCCATTGAGCCATTCAATCAATCCCCCTCTGACTGCTCATCGGTGCAATGGCTCAATGACCCGATGACTCAATGTCTCAATGGCTGTTAACTTTTCCCGCAATTGTCAGCGACGGGCATCCGAGCTATGCTGCCATTTCTGACAAATTCCCCGAGCCCATGGCCAATCTCTTTGAACTGCCCCGTTACATTGCTGTGGAAGGTCCCATCCGAGTCGGCAAGAGCACCCTGGCGCGAATTCTGGCGGAACGGCTCAATGCGCAGCGCGTGATGGAGCCGGATACGAATCCTTTTCTGCAAGCATTCTACGAAGGGGAGCGCGGCGCGGCGTTTCAAGCGCAGTTCACATTTATGGTCCGTCGCTTCGAACAGTTGCAGGCGCTCGATCTGGGACCGCGCTCCCAGCGCACCGTCGTCGCCGATTTTATTTTCGAGAAAGACAAGCTGTTTGCCTGCCTGAATCTGAACGACCAGGAACTCGATACCTACAATCGTTATTACAACCACTTTCGCGAGCAACTTCCCACGCCGGACCTCGTGATTTATCTGCAGGCCACACCCGACGTATTGAAGAAGCGTCTCAAAAAGAAGAACGCGCCGGGCGAGCGCGCCGTGAGCGAAGAATATCTGGAAGAAGTCGTGAGGGCCTACGAGCACTTCTTCTTTCACTACACATCGTCGGATCTGCTGATCGTCAATACCTCAGATATCGATTTTGTCGACCGCAACGAAGATCTGCAGGAACTCCTGCGGAAGGTGACCGAGCCGATCAAGGGAACGCAGTATTTCCTGCCGCTCGGCGGACAGGAAGCGGCCAGCGCTTAGCATCTATTGCAGGCTCTGGTGCCGCGGCAGCACATACAGAGACAGCGTTTTTCCGAGTTTTGCAAACTCCGGATCAGCCGTGACCAGCCATGCACCCTGATCGATGGCCAGTTCCGCCGCAAAAGCATCCGCGTATCCCAGATTATGTTTTTGTTTGAGAGTTGCGGCCCGCGTGGCGCGATCACAATCAGCAGCCAGCACGACGATTGGTAGTCTGTGCAGGTTGACCCCGGCTTCGCGAGCTTTCGTTTCACCGAAGCGGCGCCACTCAATATAGTAGACCTCTCCCCAGTTGACGGCTGACATCCATAAGGGAAGATCTTTGTGATCTGCTTCCGTGAGTAGTTTGCGCACTCTCTCTGCCGCCGGCTGGCGGTTTTCAAAGAAAGCAATCAATGCGTTGGCGTCCAGTACGTAGCGTCGGCTTGATGAGCGATGGGCAGTCACTATTCTTGTTCGCGCTCCCGCCGGCGTTGCCGTTCGCGGTCGGCGAGAGATTCTTCAAAGACCGACGGCTCGCCCAACCCGGGCTTGAGCGACCCTTGAATCTCATCAAGCACGCGCTCAATGGGGGCGATCACGAGCCGTCCATTTTCCTCGCTGCAGATTGCACGCGCACCCTTCTTGAATCCCAGGCGCTCTCGAAGCTCCGCCGGAATCACAAACTGTCCCTTGGAACTGATGGTTACCGAGTAAGCCATAATTGGATACATCTTACCACAATCACGAAGTAAGACAACGCCCGAAGGTTCTTACCGAACAGCGGCGTGATGTTCGGGCGAAACAAGAACATTTGGCCCTATCTCAAGACTTCTTTTACCGCTACAATAGCTGCCAGCGTCATCCAATGATGTAGACGCCGCGCGTACAGGCTCTATCCGCCGGAGGCGGAGGGGCACTGGAGGACATCATGAGCTTGACCCCGATCGGCGGTCCTTTCTCTGACCAGTCCGGCCGAAAAGTGACGACCGCGACCCTGCGGGAGTTGAAATTCACCCACGACCCGATCACTTGCATCACCGCCTACGACTACGCCGCTGCCCGCCTGGTTGATCAGGCCGGAGTCGAGATGGTGTTGGTAGGCGATTCCCTCGCCCAAACCATGCTGGGCTACGAAAACACGCTCTCGGTAACTGTCGACGAGATGTTGCACCACGTGAAGGCGGTTCGCCGGGGGCTCAAGAATGCGCTGCTGGTCGCCGACATGCCTTACGGTTCGTATCACGTCGACACGAAAAATGCCGTCCTGAACGCGACCCGCTTCGTAAAGGAGGGCGGGGCTGAGGTCGTAAAAATCGAGGGCGGCGAGAAGCGCGCCGATTTAATTCGGCACATCATCGATGCTGAAATTCCAGTTGCCGGTCATATCGGGTTGACGCCCCAATCGGTGAACGTGATGGGCGGCTACAAGGTGCAGGGCAAGAACCTCGATGACATTGAGCAGCTCATGCGCGATGCGGTTGCGCTCGATCGTGCCGGGGTGGCTTGCCTGTTTCTCGAAGGCATCCCCCGAGAAGTCGCGGCGATGATTACAGCCGAGGTGAGCGCGCCAACGATCGGAATCGGCGCCGGCCCCGAGTGTGACGGCCAGGTGCTCGTCTTCCATGACATTCTGAATCTGACCTTCGGTACTCCGGCGAAGTTCGTGCGCCGCTACGGAGACGCTGCCGCGCTGATCAGCCACGCGGTGCAGGCGTTCCGCGCAGATGTACGATCGCACCAATATCCGTCGGACGAAGAGTCGTACCATCTACCGAAGGAAACAAAGGCCGCGTTGGAAACCGTGCTTGAACGCAAGCGAGCGATGCGGCGGTAAAAAACCAGGCATGTGGGGACAGCCGCCCTCGGCTGTGCGGCGGAGAGAAGCTCCGCAGAGTGCGAGATTCCGCAAGAGTGCCCGCGCCACATAAGACTTGTCACACAGGCCTTATGGAACCGGAGTGACGCGAATCACGTACTGTTATGTGTTGGGCTTTTAAGTGTTTCCGCGAAGCCCGACGGTGCTACGCTACTGAAGGGAGGCAGCCATGGTTGCAACGTTTTTCTTCTTCCCATTCCTCGGATTCGGATTTGGCATACCGTTTATTCTGTACTTTCTGCCGTCGCTCATTGCGCTGGCACGCAGCAAGCGTGATACCCTGGCCATTTTTTTGCTCAACCTTTTTCTGGGATGGAGCGTCATAGGCTGGATCGTAGCCCTGGTCTGGGCGGCAAAAAATGACGTGCCAGTCGTGGCGAGGTGATGCAAACCCTGTGAGACTCCAGTGCGCCGCAATGGCGTTGATACTGCTCTCAACGATGACGGTGCTCGGCTGTTCCCAGCAGCAGGCGGTCGCTTCACCCGATCCGCAGGCGATCCTGCTGGCCATACCGGCGGCGACTCCCGCCGAGTACGCAAAGGTCCGCGACATGAAAACCTGGCGCAACCCGTATTTGATTGTCCGCAGCGACGGAGTCGCCCTGTACGATATCGCGGACAGCGCCGAAATCATCCTCAAGCCGGACGAACTTCTGCCCACGTTGGCGAAGTTGCCCGCTTCAAGCTGGCCATATGGACGTGTGGTGGCGGGAGCAGAGAGTAGCAAAACTTCCGATCAGGATGGGATTGCGATCCGGCGCAATAAGGGAATAATTGGGGGCGTGTTGCAGGGCGCGCACATTGAGGTCAGGTGGGTGCCGGCGACGTGATCGAGCTTCGGTAGTATCTCAGTTCTGGTTCACTTTCCATGTGTCATTCCGAAGCCCCGCGTTTTTTAGCAGCGGGGCGAGGAATCTCGCGTGGATAATACTGTGGCGCCGCGTGCCAGATCCTTCGCTCCGCCTGAACTGCGGCTAAGCTCAGGATGACGCAGGCGGTTGCCGCATTCAAACCCTTGCAGATCTGCACGACAATTCAGGAAACGCGGGCTGCGTCTCACGCCGCGCGCAGCGCCGGCGAGCGCATCGGCTTCGTTCCCACCATGGGAGCCCTTCATGAAGGGCATCTTTCCCTTGTCCGAGCCGCCAGCACTTCGTGCGGCGTTGTTACCGCATCGATCTTCGTCAACCCTACCCAATTCGGACCGAATGAAGATCTCGCGAAATATCCGCGATCCTTTGAGCGCGACCGCGAATGGCTCGAGAAAGAAGGCGTCGATGTGCTTTTCGCTCCTTCGGCCGAAGAGATGTATCCGGCAGGAGCCGTAACTTGGGTGACCGTAGAAGGATTGAGCGAGAAACTCGATGGCCGCTCGCGCCCCGGGCATTTTCGTGGAGTGACCACCGTCGTCGCAAAGCTGTTTCACATTGTCGAGCCGGATGTGGCTTTCTTCGGCCAGAAAGACGCGGCGCAGGTAGCCATCGTCCGACGCATGGTGCGCGACCTGAACCTGGCGATCGAAATTGTTGTCTGTCCCATCGTGCGCGAGCCGGACGGACTGGCCATGAGCTCGCGCAATGCTTATCTTGATACCGACCAGAGAAAGAAGGCTCTCGCACTGCATCGCTCGTTGATCCGCGTGCAAGAGGCGATCCGAGGTGGAGAAAAGAACAGCCACAAATTAATTGAGGTGGGACGAGCGGAATTCGCCAATGAACCCTCAGTTCGTCTGGACTACTTCGAGATTGTCAATGCCGAAAGGCTCGACCCTGTTAAGAGCGTTTCAAGCGGAGCACTCGTGGCCGTCGCCGCTTATGTTGGAAGCACGCGGCTGATCGACAACCTGCTGGTGGACTAAGGGCGGTCTTACCGCTCCGGAACCATGATCGCGGTTTCTGGCAGGACCCGACCCATTACCAGCGTCTCTACCTGATCCCACAGTTGCGGATCGCAATTGCTTTCAATGTGGCTCGACATGAAGGTGCGGCCAAACCAGGTCGTGCCCTCGCACTTGATTGGAGCGCGGCTGTAATCAAAACGATAATTGCCGAGGATTTGTGTCTTCGACGCATCCCCCGCCCGGATCTCCGACCGGCCATGAATAAAACCATGCGGCTGATAAAAATTTGCCGCAGCGGCTACATTGTCAGGAATGACGCCGTCGTGTTGCCAGAATTTCGCGACGCTATCGACCTGCACGGTCAACAGGACGGGGATACTTTCGTGCTCCAGCTGGCGCGCCAGCAGCACTGCCGCCGATGCTCCCCAGCTGTGACCGAAGAGGATGATGCGCGCCTGTGCCTTTTCAGCGTCGGTCAGAGTGCCATCGTGATTCCGGTCGAGGAGCCGCAAAATCGTTTTATAGGCCGCCTTCCGATGGCGGTTCTCAAAAACCTGGACGTAGGTGCCCGCAGGCACCTCTTTCTGAATGCGCCTGGCCAGTACAACCGGACCATGATAAGGATTGTCGTGGCGCACGAATCCGCCGCTGAACCCAATGACGATGCAGGAGGGACTGACAGGACGGCTGGACACCGCGCCGTCGCCAGCCAAAGCCGAACACAATGAAGCCAGCAGGCTCACCAATGTGATCGGAAGTCGAACGTAGCCAGGCACGCAGGCTCCTTGCTTCTAACGCCTAATCGGTAGGATGATTCACGCCACGGAAGGGATGCGGGAGAATTTAACCGGTCTTCGTTCATCTTCGCCGGTCTGATGCTGCCGCCGATGGCTGTCAAAAGCCGCAACAGAGAAGGCTTTTGGCCGTTTCGAACCCGACCGACAGTCTACACCCGCTGTCAAGCAGGGTTGTCATCCTGCGAAAACCGGTAGTGGCTGAATTTGAAAACACTAACAGCAAAGCCGGTTGTGGAAAAAATTCAGACGCTAAATTCAACCCAGTCTTGGACGTTAAACAATGAACGAAGAAAATGTCCAAAAACGGGCAAGCCCAAATTCAGCCACTACCCGAAAACCTAATGGATCCGCCCCTTCGGGCCCGACACGAACGCGTTGTCACCGATCAGGAATCGCAGGGCAAGGTCCGAAGCTTTCGTAATTCCGATGCGAGGTGTCGCAAGGATGCGGCGCGGTTTGTATCCATCTTCGCCGATCCACAGACTCCCGGATGACCGAGTCAGATCGCAGCCATTATCCCCCGCGCGGGTGATTCCGAAGGCTTCGCATAATCGTCCAGGGCCGCTGCTCAATTTCGGCAGATCTTTGGGTCCGTGCACCGTCACTTCGCGAGACCTCGCCATTTCCTCGATACCAGAGAGCGGTTCAAGCGCCCGGAACAGTACGCTTCCCGCGCGCCCCTCAGGCTCACACGAAACATTCAGGCAGTAATGATTTCCATAAATGAAATAGATGTAGGCGTGGCCCGGCGGGCCGAAGAGCACCGAGTTGCGAAGAGTTTGCCCGGCGGCGGCGTGCGCGGCAGGATCTTTCTCGCCCAGATAGGCTTCCACTTCCACAATTCGACCGGTGAGCCGCACGTCGCCATACTTGCGGACTAGAACTTTGCCGAGCAGGTCGCGCGCGACGCGGCGCGGATTACGAGCGAAAAAGTGCCGTCGCAGCGGAACTGTCTTCGGCAAAAGTTCTGGGCTATCAACGTCTGACATGAGGCCGAAAAACTCAGGGAGTTTACAGCTGTGACAACTAGTTCAGGCGGGCAGGAATGCCCACCCCACACGACGGACTATGCCGCGCCCACCCCCGCCTGCTTCAAATATTCCAGCACTTCTTCGGCGTGGCCGTCGGGTTTCACGTTTTCGAAAATGTGCTGGATCTTGCCATCCGGGCCGATTACGAAGGTCGTCCGCGCAACACCCCGCACCTTTTTCCCATACATGTTCTTTTCCTTCATGACTCCGAAAGCCTCGGCCACTTTTTTGTCGGCGTCGGCGAGCAAGGTGAAAGGCAGGCGCTCTTTTTCCTGAAACTTCTTCTGCGCCTTTGAGGTATCCGGGGAGATGCCGAGCAGCACGACGCCGGTCTTCTGCATCTTCTTATATGAGTCGCGGAACCCGCGAGCTTCCACCGTTCACCCGGGCGTGTTCGCCCGCGGATAGAAAAACAGAACGACTGTCTTGCCGGTCAGGTCCTTGAGCGCGACGACTTTTCCGTTCTCATCAGGCAAAGAGAAGTCGGGAGCCTTATCATTGATATTCATGCCAAGTTCTCCGGGAAACAACGAGCAGAGCGCGAACAGGGTCGTACGCGCCTGGAATCAGCCTAGTTGCTTCAGAAGTTTACACTGCATCGTTCAACTCTGCAGCCTCGCGATCATCGTCTGTGCCTGCGTCGCCGGCACAGTTTCCACAGCAGTGGCGCAGGAAGAGCGTCCGCAAATTCCTCTGGGCGAGCGCAGGCCGACGCAGAAAAAAGACATCGGACCGCGGGCACTCGCATTGCTGCGCCTCTCGGAAAATGGCAAGGCCTCAATCGAGCCGATCGCAATTCTGATCAACGGGAAGTTCTGGGACGCTAGCGCGTATAAAGCCGATCCGGTCCCCATGGCTCTGGAGCCGGGGACGGTCTACGAAGCAGAGCGTTCCGGCGCATCCCTGGGTCTGTTCACCATCAACAGTGCACTGCAGAGCAATGGTGTGCGCAATCAGCCTCCCTGGATCGCGACCGGCGCTTGGCATCCGACAGGAACAGAATCGGCACAGCCCGCCACTGTTGCCGTCTCAACTCCGGTGGGAATCGGCACCGATGACGCGCCGCCGCGGCTGACGCATGATGTCTCGAAAAATACTCCGCCTGCGACCACAACTCCGGCTGCAGGGTCCGCCCCGGCTTCCGCTCCGCCGTCTAAGCCTGCCGGAAGTTCCAGCTCCGACGAGCCTCCGCGGTTAAGCAAACCAGCTTCGAGTTCTTCCAAGGACTCCTCAGCCGATTCCGCCAAGGGCAACACGTCGGCCGCTCCGCAGGACAAGTCAAAAGCGTCCATCAAAGAGGACAAACCGAGTGTTCCGGCTTCCGATAGCGGCACCGATGAAGCTGGCCGTCCCAGACTGCGGCGCGGCAGGCCCGCCGAATCGTTCGCCGACATTGATGAGATAGTCCCGGGATACGCCAAGCCCGGCGCACTGTCGAGTTCGAAACCAGCCAATGGCGGAAAAGTGGTCGAGGCGGCTGCAGCGCAGGGTGATGCGAAATTAATTCCCGCGATTTCCGACGCGCATGGCCCGAATCCGCATTCGTATGTGTATGAATGGCTCAAGGGTGAAGACGGCGATCGTCGCAAACAGATGATGGATCTCGCGAAGCAACAACTGCAGGCTTATCTCGCGGCTCAGGCCAAGGCGCGCATTGCGCCCAAAACGGCCCATGCCAGCGCGGCAAAGACCTCGTCGACGCCCAAGACGAAAGAGCCAATCTTCGAGAACGTACAGATGATTGCCTACGATCTGTGGAATTCCAATCAGCCGATCATCGTTCTAAGCGCGACCGCCCATATGCCCGCGAGCAGTACGCCTTCTGCCGGGGCTTCCGACCTGCAGTATTCGATCCTGCTGGTCGCCTATCCCGACATCTACAACAACCTGCACAAGCTGTATACGGGAGTCACGGACAAATATCATCTCGACATTACGCCGAAGCTCGACCTGATCGATGCAGTCGATGCCGATGGCGATGGCACTGGCGAATTGCTGTTTCGTGAGACTTCCGACGCTGGTTCAGGATGGGTCGTGTATCGCCCAACCGCCGACAAGCTCTACAAGATGTTCGACAGCTTGAATCCCGATTAAAGTGACCTCGGAGAGGCCGCTGTCTCCTTTTCCGCTACAATCTGTGTGCTTGGAGGAGCGTTCATATGCGCAAGAAGGCGCTGTGGTGTGTGCTACTGCTCTGCTGCCGGCCAGGGATTGCCCAGGAACAAGATTTCAGCAAAGTGCAGATGAAGGTTACCAAAGTGGCCGGAAGCGTCTACATGCTGGAAGGAGCGGGTGGAAACATCGGCGCGTCGGTTGGCGATGATGGCATCGTCATCGTCGACGATCAGTACGCGCCGCTTGCCGAAAAAATTCAGGCCGCACTCAAAGGGATTACTGACAAACCGGTGCGCTTCATCATCAACACGCATTACCACGGCGACCACACCGGCGGAAACGCGTATTTCCAGAAACAGGCGCCGATCATCGCACACGACAACGTCCGCAAGCGTCTGGAGACCGGAGGCGCGGCCGGCAATGGCGGCTCCGTGCACATGGATGTCAAACCGTCTCCGAAGGAAGCCTTGCCGATCATCACCTTCGACCACGATGTGACAGTACACCTGAACGGCGAAGACATCCGCGCTCTCTATTTTCCCGCGGGCCACACCGATGGCGATTCCATCATCTTTTTTCCGAAGTCCAATGTCGTGCATATGGGCGACGACTTTGTCACCTATGGATTTCCCTTCATCGATATCGATTCCGGCGGAAGTATCGACGGCATGATTCAGGGCGTCGAGAAAGTCATGGGGCAAGTACCGGCGGATGTGAAGATCATTCCCGGGCACGGTCCGGTCTCGAGTCTCGATGACGTGCGGGCGTATCTTGCGATGCTCAAAGCCACGCGCGATGTGGTGGTAAAAGCCTTGCAGGACGGGCAGTCGCTCGATCAGATGAAACAGGCGAAGCTACTCTCACCGTGGAAGAAGTATTCCGGAGGTTTCATCAATGAAGATGCGTTTCTGGAAACACTTTACAACTCGCTGACGGGGCAAAAGAACGGAAAGTTCATTCAGCACAATTGAATGGCGAATGTCTATTTCGATTGCCGATTTGAGGCTGAATTGGGAAATCAGATCCCGACGACATTTGTGTAACAATCGGCGCTCGGCGATCCGAAATCGAAGATCTACTTCCCTTGCATTACCAGCTCGCCGTTTTCAACTTTTATTCCACCGACGTTGTCGGGAAGCTTGAGGCGGTCGCGGACCTCGGCCAACTTCTTCTGGAGCGCGGGATTCACAAGCGAAACCGGAAAGTTCAGGTCGCCGACTTTGAATTCGGTAGGATCGAACGTCGCGTAGCCATCCTTCTCGCCGATATGACCTGAGACCGTGATCCACACGTCTTTGCCGGCGATCTCGACGAGAAATTGTCCGTGCACCACATCGCCATCGAACGTGACCTGCTGATCCTTGATCGCTGGAGCTGCGCTGCCGATGTTGGAGTCGGGCTTCAGATCGCCGACATTTCCGAGGGACTGCGCCAGGACTGCACTGATTTCGTCGGAGTTGATGTGGACTTCCGGCTTCGGAGAGTCGGCTGGCGTGCTCTGGCTCGCCGGGGATGAACTGGCCTGCTGGGTGGCCTGTTCGAATTCCGACATCTTCTGATCGAACGATTGCGCGTGCTCCGCGATCGCAGCCGGAGCCTGTGGCTGGGCTACCTGTGAAGGCCTCTTCAGGACGAGCACGATGGCAACCAGCGACGCAATCAGGGTCGCAATGCTGATAATGCGGTCGATGTGATACTTCTTCATGAAATGATCGTAAGGGGTAAGAGAAGATGGGATCAGATGACCAAAGTACTATCGTGGATCCAAAGTCCTCTGTGCCCTCCATGACCTCAGGGGTGAGAGATTTCTTTGACTAAGCCTGATCACCACAGAGAGGCACAGGGCTTGTCATCCCAACTTCTTCACCAGTAATTCGTTCACAATCTGCGGGCTGGCCTGGCCTTTCGAGGCTTTCATCACCTGGCCCACGAAAAATCCGAGCATCGTTTTCTTTCCGACTCGATACTGTTCGAGCTGCTTGGGATTCGCAGCCAGAATCTCGTCGATAATCTTCTCCAGAGCGGACGTGTCGGTTGACTGCTGCGGCCGCCCTTCTTCTTCATAGACGACCGGAAAATCTTTGCTGCGCTCGAAACTTAAGTCATAGAGCTCTTTCAGCATTTTGCCGGAAATCGTGCCGGCCTCGACCAGATCGGCAGACGCAGCGACCCCACGCATCGAAATCGGGGATCGTTCGATGGCAATCCCTTTGGCCTTCAGCCGTCCCATCAGTTCGCTCTGCACCAGATTGGCGACGCGCTTGGGATTTTTCGCCGCCTTGGCCGCTTCCTCAAACTGATCTGCCAGGGCTTTTGAAACCGTGAGCACCTGCGCGTCATACTCGGTGATGCCGTAATCGTCCACCATTCGTGCGCGGCGCGCCTCGGGCAATTCCGGCAGGGATCGTGCGATTTCGGACTTCCACTTTTCGTCCACGACCAGCGGCAGCAGGTCAGGCTCTGGAAAATAGCGATAATCGTGCGCCTGCTCTTTCGAGCGCATTCCGTACGTCTTGCCCTCGTTCGCGTTGTACAAACGCGTCTCCTGCATGATCTTGCCACCGGATTCGATCACGTCGATCTGCCGCCCAATTTCGTACTCCAGTGCATCGCGGATGAAACGGAAGGAATTCACGTTCTTGATTTCCGTCTTCGTGCCGAGCTCTTTCTGCCCGCGCGGACGCACGCTCACATTCGCATCGCAGCGCAGCGATCCCTCTTCCATGTTGCAGTCGCTCACGCCGGTGTACAGGATGATTTCTTTCAGTCTCGTGAGATATTCGTAGGCCTCGTCCGGCGTACTGATATCTGGCTCGCTCACGATCTCAATCAGCGGCGTGCCGGTGCGGTTAAGGTCGATGGCAGTCTTTTCGTCGGAATCGGGGAAGCCTTCGTGCAGACTCTTGCCGGCGTCTTCTTCGAGATGCACGCGCGTGATGCCAATCTTCTTTTTGTTTCCGTCCTCTAACGGTACTTCGATGAAGCCAAATTCGGCGAGAGGCTTGTCGTATTGCGAAATCTGATATCCCTTGGGCAGGTCGGGATAGAAATAATTCTTCCGCGCAAAAATCGAAGTCTCGTTGATGCGGCAATTCAGCGCCATTGCCGCCAGTGTGGCGAACTCCACTGCCTTCTTGTTGAGGACAGGCAACGCTCCGGGCATTCCCAGACACACGGGGCAGACATTTGTATTCGGCGGCGCCCCGAACCGAGTCGAGCACGAGCAGAAAATCTTCGACGCCGTCAGAAGCTGAACGTGCACTTCCAGTCCGATAACGGGCTCGAACTTCGGATGAGCGGCGATGGATTTTTCAGCAACGGTAGTCATAGAAATGATTTGGTAATTGAGAAATTTTGTACATTGAGAAAACTTCCACACGCCGAGTACGTCTCGCAATTTATCAATTACTCAATTACGAAATTACCCAATCGCGTCAGGGATTCACCGGCGCGTTCAGATACTTCTCCATCGGGATTTCGAAGAACATCAACTCATTGCCCTTCGCGTCGGAGACACCGGTGATATCAATGTTCGCCTCTCGTAACGGCGAGTTGATACCACCGACATCGAAGAACATGAATCCCGACTGCGTGGTGTGCGGTTCCACGGCTCTGGCGGCGAATTGTGACGATTCGATCTCGTCCATCTCTTTCCGGCTGAGCGTTCCCTTCACCCGACTAGGCAGCGGCAGTGGATTAGGACGGGTCTGACCCTGGGGATTCGAAAGCCGCCGGTAGATATCTTCCGTCGTGATCGGGGTGAGCTTCGAGTGGTGCTCGGTGAGCATCGTGATTTCCATGTTGGCGATGGAGATTGGCTGCTCGCCGTCGTTGGTCACGATGAAAAAAATCGGCAGATAGCCGTGCTGCGCAAAGTTGATCGAGAAAATCTTGGCTTTCTCCGGCGTGTCGTAGGGATCGGCGGCAATCGCTACTTTCTCGTCGCGGTGAAAATCGTGCGCGGGATAGTTGATCGCGCTCTTCGCCACCGGCTTCACAAAATTCTTCGATGCCACAAGCGCCACGGGCGCAAGCGCCCCGACGCACAAAAAGATCAGGAAGACGCGAATGGAGTGCCGAGACGGCATGGCCCAATTATAGAGCCAGCGCGATCTCCCACTGGGGCGGCGCGGTAGAATGCCTCCTTGCTTTACGTTCTCTACAGTCTCGCCCTGGCCGCGGCGCTGGCCGTGAGCTCGCCCTATTGGCTCTATCAGTTCTGGCGTCATGGCAAGTACAGCCGCGGATTCGCCGAGCGCATAGGCAGGGTTCCGGCGCGGCTGGGCGCGTTCGAGTCCAGAGTCATTTGGATCCACGCCGTTTCAGTCGGCGAAGTGCTGGCGGTGAGCCGTCTGGTGGCGGAGATGCGGCAGGCATTTCCGCAACATCGCGTCGTCGTTTCGACCACCACTGATACCGGCCAGGATTTGGCGCGCAAGCGCTTTGGCGAAGAGAACGTTTTTTATTTCCCACTGGACTTTGCGTTTGCCATTCGACCCTATCTACACGCGCTGCAGCCGGAAATCGTGATTCTCGCGGAAACGGAATTCTGGCCGAACCTCCTGCGGCTGACAGCATCCAGCGGCGCGCGCATTGCCGTGGTCAACGCGCGCATTTCCGATCGCTCGTGGCCGCGCTATCGGCGTTTTCGATGGGCCTTAAGAAAGATGCTGGAGCAGGTGGACTTGTTCCTCGCGCAAGCGGAACAGGACCGCGACCGCCTGCAATCGATCGGGGCCGATGCAACTCGCGTCCACGTTGTGGGCAATCTAAAATTCGATGTCCCATTGCCCCCGACCCCGGCCATCGTCGAAACGCTTCGCCAGTCCCTCGCCGATGAGAGGGCGTTCCCCGTGCTGGTTTGTGGCAGCACAGTCGAAGACGAGGAGCCGCCCCTTTTGAGGGCATTCGAGAATGTGCGCGTTGGACATCCGCGCGCAGTAATGATCCTGGCTCCGCGTCATCCCGAAAGGTTCGACGCGGTCGCAATTCTCGTGCAGCAGTTGGGGATCACGCTGCACCGACGTTCCCGCTGGCAGAGCGAGCCGCTTGCTAGCGGCGTGTTGCTCGTGGATACCATTGGAGAACTGGCTGCCCTTTATGGCCTGGCCGACATCGCTTTCGTGGGCGGAAGCCTCGTCCCGCGCGGCGGGCACAACATCATCGAACCGGCGCAGCACGGAGTCGCCATCGTGACCGGGAACCACACCGAGAATTTTCGCGACATTGTTGGCTTGTTCCGTAATCGCGATGCAGTTCGCATCGTGGGGTTAGCGGAGTTGCCCCTCATTCTGATGCAGCTGGCGGAAAACACCGCCGAGCGCAGTGAACTGGGCCGCCGCGCGCGGGAAACTATGCAGTCTCAAATAGGCGCCACGGCAAGGACGCTGGATGCTCTCCGAGTGCTGGTGAAAGGCGAGTCTTCCGCAAATTCGGCATACGCCTCACAGAAATCTTGAATCCGCTCTCGACCATTTACGGAGCCGTCGTTCGAACGCGCAATGCGCTCTATGATCGCGACGTGTTGCCGGCCCGGCGCTTGCGAGGGCCAGTCGTCAGCGTAGGCAATCTTTCCACGGGAGGCTCCGGCAAGACCCCCTTTGTCATTCTGCTGGGAGAATTGCTCAAGGCTCGCGGCGTGAAATTCGACGTGCTCTCGCGGGGCTACGGCCGCCAGAGCCGCGGCGTGCTGCTGGTCGATCCCGGAGGCCTGCCGCACGAATTCGGCGACGAACCTCTCTTGATGGCACGCAGGCTGCAAATGCCGGTAATCGTCGGGGAAGACCGCTACGGCGCGGGACTCTGTGCCGAATCGCGCTTCGGTCCGCAATTGCATTTGCTCGACGATGGTTTCCAGCACCGCGCACTGGCGCGTGATTTCGATATCGTTGTAGTCATTCCTCAGGACGCAAAGGATCAGCTGATGCCTGCAGGCCGTCTGCGTGAACCGCTGGCCTCCGTGTCCCGCGCCGATGCAGTCGTTCTGGCCAGCGGCGCAGCGGCGGAAGCCTTCCCGCTCAAGGACAAACTGGTCTGGCGCGTGCGGCGAGGCATCGCGCCCCAGAACGTTCCACCGAATCCAGTCGTCTTCTGCGGGATCGCGCGTCCGCAGAATTTTGTGCTGCAATTACGAGCGGCAAACATCGAACCCATCGCCGAGGCTTTTTATCGCGACCATCATGCCTACGCGGAAAAGGACGTTCGCGAACTGCTCGATCTCAAATCGCGAAGCCAGGCCGGCGGATTTGTCACTACGGAGAAAGATGCCGTCAATCTCGGTCCGTATCTTTCCGCCCTTGAACCGATCTCTGTCGTACCCGTTCGCATGGAATTGATCGACGCCGCTGACGCTCTGGATACCATCCTGCACAAGATCGATCAGCGAAAGGGTAGAATTCCCTAGCGCCGCCGCGCTTGTGCTCTGTGCAAATTCGGCGGCGACGCCCGGCGCTGCCGATGACCAAACATCCGAAAGAAGCCGAACGGCTCAGGAAAATCGTCGAGGTCTTTCCCAAGCTCACCATCACGGTGCTGGGAGACCTGGTGGCCGACGAATTCATCTTCGGCGAAATCTCGCGTGTGTCGCGCGAGGCGCCGGTGCTGATCCTGAAGCATCGCGAGCGCGCGGTTGTGCCGGGAGGGGCAGCCAACGCGGCCAACAATCTGGCCGATCTCGGAGTCAATGTCCTGCCGGTCGGGATTGTTGGCGATGACGAACCCGGGCGGCTACTACTGAAATATTTCCGCCACAAGAAAATTCCGATCAGCGGCGTACTGAAAGACAAGTCCTACACGACGGTGACCAAGACGCGCATTCTGGCCGGCATGACGCACACGGCGCGGCAGCAGGTAGTCCGGGTCGATCGTGAACCGCAGGACGGTCCGAACAGCCACCTAACGCGTGAACTCTATTTAGCGGCGCGAAATTACGCCCATGCCTCCGACGCCTTGCTGGTTTCCGACTACGGATACGGCGCCGCCACGCCCGCCATCGTGAGCACGCTTCGTCAGAAAGGCAAGCTCGGATCGGTGCCGCTGGTGCTCGATTCGCGTTATCGCATGCTGCAGTACGAGGGAATCACCGCGGCCACGCCGAACGAGCCGGAAGTTGAGGAGGCGCTCGGCGTTCGGATCGGGCAAAACTGGGAAAAGCTGCTCGATGCCGGCCAGCAACTGATGTCGCGCATGAAGTTGCAGTCGCTGGTGATCACGCGTGGGCGCGACGGCATGGTGGCGTTCAATCACAAGCACAAGCCGGTGGACATCCCGATCTTCGGCTCCGATCAGGTGACAGACGTTACCGGCGCGGGCGATACCGTGATCGCATCCTTCGCCGCCTCGTTAGCCGCCGGAGCGACGACGGAAGAAGCCGCGCAACTCGCCAACTACGCGGGCGGCCTGGTCGTAATGAAACGCGGCACAGCGACCGTCACTCGCGAAGAGTTACTGCACGCCATAGAGCAGGCGCCGCCTGCCACACGACCGCATTGAGCACAGAAAAAAAAATCCTGTCCCGCGAGGAGCTTCGCCGTCAGGTGGAACGATGGCGTGCTGCCGGCGAACGTGTCATTTTGACCAATGGAAATTTTGATTTACTGCATGTGGGGCACATCCGCTATTTGCGCGGCGCGAAGGAACTCGGCGGAAAACTGGTTGTCGCCATCAACTCTGATGAATCGGTGCGCTCGCTCAAAGGCCAGGGCCGGCCGATCATGCCCGCCGAGGAGCGCGCCGAAATTATCGCCGCAATGGCCGATGTCGATGCAGTTGTAATTTTCCCCGAGCTCGACGTCCGCGCCATCATCCGCGAAATTCGTCCCGACATCCAGGCCAAGGGTACAGATTACACGCGCGATTCCGTCCCCGAGCGCGACATAGTCGCCGAGTACGGCGGCCGCGTGGAAATTGTGGGCGACCCGAAGGAACATTCGACCAGCGAGATCATTCGCACCCACCTGTCGCCGAGGAAATCTTGATCGTGCAAGAAGAAGAGGGGCCGACAATCCGGCGCTTGCTGGTCGTGCGCCTGAGCGCGATGGGCGACGTGATTCATACGCTCCCGGCGGTGCAACTACTCCGCGACAGATTCCCGCAAGCGATGATCGGCTGGCTGATCGAAGAGCGCTGGGCCGAACTTCTTTGCGCACCAGGAACGCCGCAACGCGGAGCGCGGTCGCCGCAACGTCCGCTGGTAGATTGGGTGCACACCGTCAACCTGCGGCAGTGGGGAAAGTCTCTGTCATCGTTCTCAACCCTCGAGCAGATCGCCCGGGTCTGGAACGACGTTCGCGCCGCGAAATACGAGATCGCAGTCGACCTGCAGGGAGCCATACGCTCAGCAATCCTGGCGCGGTGGTCGGGGGCTCGTGTCATCTATGGCGCTGCCCAGCCGCGCGAGACGCCGGCAGCCTTGATGTACACGCGCAACGTGACCGCAGGGGGCGAGCACATTATCGAGCAGAACGTTTCCGTCGTTGAGCGGCTCGCCGGGACTGCGACGCCTCCGCAGGTTCAGTTTCCCTATGACGAAGTTGCCGAGCAGCGAGTCGGGAGCGCCATTTCTGAGATGGGCGTACGTGAATTCGCCATCGTGAATCCCGGAGCCGGGTGGGGTGCGAAACGCTGGCCCACCGAGCGCTACGGGGAGGTTGCCCGCGGCTTTGTTTCGAAAGGCATTGCCACTGTAATCAACTACGGTCCAGGGGAAGAGGCATTGGCTCTTGCCGCTGAAAGCTCAAGCGGAGGGGCGGCCATTGCCCTGAGCACATCGATCAGCGAGCTGATCGCGCTGACCCGCCGCGCCAGGCTATTCATTGGCGGAGACACCGGTCCGCTGCATTTGGCCGCGGCTTTGAAAGTTCCCGTGGTAGGGATTTTCGGTCCGACGGATCCTCGCCGCAATGGGCCTTACGGCACGCGGAGCGTGGTACTCAGAAATCCGGCCAGCCCGACCACACACGCACGCAATGCGCAAACGGATCTCGGGATGCTCGAGATCAGCGCGGAGGAAGTCATCGAGGCGGCTCGCAGCTTGCTCAAACAAGGCGGCCCAGAGTGCCCGCCCCACACGGAAAACCCGCCCCGCAAAGGGAGCGCCCATGGCTGAGTGGTCGCGTGTGGCGCGCCGCATCCGGGTGCCGCTGGGATTCGCGTTCGCCGTTCTGTACTTTTGGCTGGCGCGTCCCACATGGAAATTTCTCGCGATCGGCGGCATCGTGGTTATGCCCGGACTTCTGATTCGCGCCCTTGCCTCCGGCCAGGTGCGCAAGAACGAGGCGCTCGCAACTTCCGGGCCTTATGCCTATACGCGCAATCCGCTGTATCTGGGATCGATCCTGATTGGGGTCGGGTTCGCCATCGCAGCCCGTAGCTGGTGGATTGGAGTTGTTCTGGTGGTGATGTTCTTGGCGATCTACGTTCCGGTGATTCGTGACGAAGAGAATTTCCTGCGGACAAAATTTCCCGAATTCGACAAATATTCGCGCGATGTGCCGCGCATGATTCCGCGAATCACGCCTGCGCCATCCGTCGACACCGGCGGCTTCTCGATGGAGCTATATCTGAAACACCGCGAGTGGAACGCGCTGCTGGGAAGCATGACCATGTTCGCGGTTTTGGTCGTAAAACTCTATCTCGTGCAATTCTGAGCGCCTGGGTTTTAGCGGTTCTGCGAGGCCTGCGTCGCCGACACCATCGCCTGAGCGAGCGCGAGAATTGCTCCGCCATACAACAACGTGTCGAAAAAGTAGTTCAGTCCCTCGACTTTGATGTCGGTGCTTGCGTCCAGGAGGGCCGCGATCATCACTGGCCCGTAGATGATCAAAACCATCAGCACAATCCAGCTGCCGAGATAAGTGGCTGCGATCCGCGTCTTGCGGTTCAGCAGAAAACAAACTCCGCCAAGGACAAGAAATGCTCCGGTCAGATAATCAAAGACCGCTCGCGCGGGAATCCACGTGGGCATTTCCTTTTCGAGGGGAACCCCGGGCATTCCCAATGGATGCAGGAAGTGTTCGACGCCGTAAAATATCGCCGAGATTCCGAGGATCACACGCCCGATGGTGAGCAGCGCTTTGCCCACACCACGCTCTTCCATCGCGGTGCCCGCCAGAATCCAGCCTGCGCCTCCGAATGAGAGTTCCCGCAACATAAGCGCCCAGTTAAATCGGTTGTGAGGGTGGACGATGGTTCCGGGGAGATCCATCATCGCGACGAACAGGAAGAACATGATGCCCAGGAGCAGGCCGGACCAGCGCACCTGAATTTTCGTGGCAATGCTCAAAGATGCGGCGATCAATGCGGCACCGACGAGGTAAGTCCAGAACAGGTGCCAAGGCATGAACTTCGGCACGAGCTGGCTGATGCCTGCGGCGACTGAAAAGTGTTCCGCCCCGAAAACCGCGAGCGGCATCGCGAAGCACAGATTCGCGAGCGCTACGACCTTGTCGAGGCTGGTCGCGCTTGCGATATCGCTCTTGGCGGCCCACAAACCGATGAGCAACAGCACAATGCCAGCGACGGACATCGAATTCGCGGTGCGGGAGACTTCAAGGAAGGTGGCGAGAACGGGTGGGTGCATAGAATTCCCGAATTGGGATGGCGCGGGGAATTCTACGACGAATCGTGGTCGAAAGTCCCTCTGGCGGATTTAGTCTTGAACCAGGGCCCGTGGTGTAACTGGCAGCATCTCTGCCTGTCAAGCATGAAGGTGCGGGTTCGAATCCCGTCGGGTCCACAGCATTCCCTGGTTCGGTAGGGAATCTGACGAGGAGTCTCCGACAGGCGGACCCCTCAAGTAACCTTGACACCACGTTGGCACCCTCTGATAATCGTGTTGAGCTTGACAGGCAGAGATGCGAGACCCCGAGTGGAAGACGCGCTCGGGGTTTCGCTTTTTCCTCACCAATCTGAACAATTGCCGACGCATTCCGAAACTGTGACTTGCTGGTTGATGTCGGATCCGGGGTCGAGGGACATCGCCTCTAACTTAGTGCGACGCCCATCCGCAAACTGCAACACTACCGCTTTAGTGCCTCCGTTGGACCCTTCCCTGCCATACGCGTACACCCTTGCTTGGACAGTAGTCCCCCTCGCCCGCTCGTCGATCACTCGATAAAACGCCAGCGCGGTATCGTAGGACGCGAGCTCGGCGTTCCAGCTCCTATCGGATGCGATGCCTGATAACTTGTCATTCTCGAAGTACAGCATCCCTCCAAGTTCGTGAGCAGCTCTTTCCTTAGTTTGCGACTACAAGTTGGCTCTGTCCAAGAGGTGTTGTTGTGCAGCATGCGGCAAGCTTCCTCAAAACGTCCCTTTTATTCACACCGAGGTGAAATACCTCACCTGCGACGGTGGTTCCGGGCTCCGGCACCTGCGATAAGCCAAGACCGATACAAATTCCGACTAGGAGTCCGCCCAACAGGCTAGGTACGCGGATCATTGAGACCTCCTTCTTAGCTGCCGTTCGGCGTTTTCCTACTTCCTGCTCTGCTTCTTCTCCACCTTGGCCCACGTGTCCTTCAATGCCACGGTGCGGTTGAAGACCGGCTCTCCCGGCTTAGAGTCGGGATCGGCGGAGAAATATCCCAGGCGCTCGAACTGATATCGGCTGCCCGGCGCGGCGTTCGCAAGCGATGGCTCCAGCCTCGCATGCTGGATCAGTTCGAGCGAGTTCGGATTCAGATAGTCGAGCGGATCCTCGCCGTCTTTCAGATCGCCAAGATTTTCCTTGGTGAAGAGATTGTCGTAGACGCGAACTTCGGCATCCACCGCATGCTGCGCCGACACCCAGTGGATGGTCGACTTCACTTTTCTTCCATCCGGCGCGTTGCCGCCGCGCGTCGCCGGATCGTACGTGCAGTGTACTTCGACGACTTCACCCATGTCGTTCTTCACAACGTTTTTCGCGGTAATAAAGTACCCATAGCGCAGCCGCACTTCTTTCCCCGGCGAAAGCCGGAAATATTTCGGCGGAGGCACTTCGCGGAAGTCGTCCTGCTCGATATAGAGCACGCGCGAAAATGGCACCTTGCGCGAACCGGCACCGGCGTCTTCCGGATTGTTTTGCGCGTCCATCTCCTCGACCTGGCCCTCGGGATAGTTGTCGATCACGATCTTCAGCGGGCGCAGCACCGCCATGACGCGCGGCGCGCGCTTGTTCAGGTCTTCGCGGACAAAGTGCTCCAGCATCGAGAGTTCGACGATCCCGTTCGTTCGCGAGACGCCCACGGCTGCAACAAAATTGCGAATCGCTTCCGGCGTGTACCCGCGGCGGCGAAGGCCTGACAGAGTCGGCATGCGCGGGTCGTCCCAGCCGCTAACCGTCCCTTGCTCCACGAGCTGGCGCAGCTTGCGTTTCGACATCAGCGTGTAGGTCAGGCTGAGGCGGTCGAACTCGATCTGCTGCGAGGGGAAGATTCCGAGTTGCTCGATAAACCAGTTGTATAACGGCTGATGATCGGCGAATTCGAGCGAGCACATGGAGTGCGTGATTTTTTCGAGCGAGTCCGACTGGCCGTGTGCGAAGTCGTACATCGGATAAATCGGCCACTTGTCGCCGGTGCGATGATGCTCGGCGTGCAGAATGCGATACATCACCGGATCGCGCATGTTGAGATTGGGCGAACTCATGTCGACTTTTGCCCGCAAGACGCGAGATCCGTCGGGAAATTCGCCGGCCCGCATGCGCTCGAATAAATTCAGATTTTCTTCGATCGTGCGGTTGCGGTAAGGGCTGTCTTTGCCCGGCTCGGTCAGAGTGCCGCGATGCTTCCGGATCTCCTCCGCAGAGAGATCGTCCACGTACGCCCTACCTTCTTTGATCAGCTGGATCGCCCACTCGTAGAGCTGTCCGAAATAGTCGGAGGCGTAGAAAAGGCCGTCCCAATGAAAGCCCAGCCACTGAATGTCTTCCTTAATCGACTCGACGTACTCGACGTCTTCTTTTTCCGGATTGGTGTCGTCGAAGCGGAGATTGGTGTGGCCGTTGAATTCGTCAGCGAGGCCGAAGTCGATGCAGATGGCCTTCGCGTGTCCGATGTGGAGATATCCGTTGGGCTCGGGAGGAAAACGAGTCTGTACGCGGCCATTGTACTTGCTGGTGCGGAGATCTTCGGCGATCCGCTCACGCAGAAAATTAGAGGGGCGCGACTCCGGAGCCGGGCTAGTGCCCGCCTCAGGCTCGGCGGCTGGCGTTTTCATAATCTTTGATCTTACCGCAAAGAAGGCGACAGACGGCGCCGGCGGCAACCGCCCTCCAATTACTGCGCCTGCAGCGAAGGAGATTGTTGCGCCGTGACTTTGCGCTTGCGGTATGTCTGCATCAGTTGCCAGAGATTGATTGGCACAGCAATACTCAGCCCCAGCCAGGCGCCAGCCAACCCGATCAAACCGCATACGTTGATCAGCGCAGCTACTTTCACGTTTTGGGCCGTGTGCTGCACTCCATCGCTGAGCGCGACGAAGGTATACGGCTGCCCGGCAGGCGGGTGTAAGGCAGCATTCAGCATGAAATGCACAAAGATCATGCTGAGGGCGGTCTGCGCGAACTGAGCCCCGGACGGAAACCAGCTCCATTGCGGACGCGCCAGCGTGATGGCGCATCGCAGCAGCGCGACGATTGTGATCAGGACAATTGGCAGATAGAACGTATGCCAGATTGTTCCAAACTTCAGGAAGGTGTGCGCGGGACCGAAAATGAGCGCCGGATAGGTAGGCAGGAGCAAAAGCCAGATCAGTCCAAGCCAGTTGAATGCCAGTTCGGAAACGGTTTGCACCAGCGGCGGTTTATGTGCAGCCTTCTGTACCACGGGAAGCTCGAGTGGGTCCCACTTGCAGTTGGCGGCGCCATGCACCTTTGTCCGCTCCAGGATCGCAAAGACCAGAGTGATCACCGCCGCCGCGGAAAACGCACCCGACCAGAGATCTTGCATCGTGTGGACCCATGCGGTGCCCCAATGCCCGCCGGAGTTCGCCAGATTCACTGGCCCGACGATGAACAGAAAGACTGGAACAAGAATCCACAGCAGCACCATCTTCAGCACGAAACGGTAAATCGGGAACAGGCCCGGGCCGATGAGATACCCCTTAGGACCGAGGCGAGCCGCAACCACCATCGGCGGCCCGCACCGCTTGAGGATCTCCGAAACTTCGTTCATCTCGAGCGGGCGGCCGAGTTCTGCTTCCCGCGTTTCAATTTGCGAGCGCAGGTCCTCGCCGAGTTCCGCCAGAAGATCTTCTTGCGGCTGAGTTCTCGGTAGCCAGAAACGCACGGCCTGCAGATATCGCTCAACTAGTTCGATTGCATTGGCTGGTTTGCTCATCGCTATGCCTCTTGAAGAATTTTTGTCAGCGAGCGGTTGATCCGTTCCCACTCCGCCAGTAACTGGTTCAGAGTCTGCTTCCCTTGTGGCGACAAGCGATAGAAGCGCTTATTGCGCTTGTCTTCTTCGCGCCACTGGCTGACCAGAAGACCCTGGCTTTCCAGCCGACGAAGCAGCGGATAGAGCGTGCCTTCGTCGATCTCCAGGCCGTCGTCCGCGAGGGCCTTGCGGAGGGTGTAGCCGTAGCGTTCCTCCCGAAGCTGAGTCAGGACGGCCAGCGTCAAACAACCGCGGCGGAGCTCCAGCTTCAGGTTTTCGAAGATCTCCGGGTCGAGGCTGCTACTACTAGGCGACATATAGTGTATGACGCACACTGTATGGCACACAGTATAAATTGTCAAGCATTATTTTTGGTCTCCTTAGCTGTTATTTTGATTTGCGAACGTCGATGTCTGCGGGGGCAAGCCTGCGTGAATTCCAGAAGCAGTCACGAAGAAATCGTTCGGGGATTATGGAATGCCACTTCCGTCCGAGACCTCGCGCGGGAACTGGCCCATATTGCAGCCGACGCGTTGCTTGTGAATGACGGCCCGGTGCGTACACCGGATTCTGAACGGATTGCAGCAAAGATCCTGAGGAGCGGACACGGCAAAACAGACTTTGCCCGCCTGGTTCGAAGAATCCAAAGAGCGAGCCTGCATCTCTCTCATCCCAGATTTGCGGCGCAGCAGGTGGCCGCGCCGATTCCGGCGGCGGCACTGGTCGAATCGGTCGTCGCGGCTCTCAACCAGAGTCTCGCTGTTTGGGAAATGTCGCCGATCGCGACGGCGATTGACCGCAACCTGATGAGCAGTTTCAAGCGGCTGTTTGGCTATAAGAGAATGGCAGAGGGTTCGCTTGTGCCCGGAGGCGCATTCGCCAATCTCACCGCGCTGCTTGCGGCCCGCGATGCGTTGGAGCCGCGAGCATCCAAGAACGGACGGACACGAGTTGCTGTCATCGTCGGAGAGCAGGCGCATTACTCCATTGCTCGGGCAGCGGCGATTTTGGGATTGGGTCGCGACGCAGTCTTCAAAGTTTCTCTGGATTCGGAATTCCGCACCGACGTAGCGCGACTTGACAAATCATTCGCGGCTGGCCGCAAGGCCGGATTTCGCAAATTCATCCTGGTCGGGTCGTCGGGATCGACTCCCACCGGGAGCTTTGATGATCTCATCGCGTTGCGAAACATCGCCAGCAGGCAGCGCGCATGGTTCCACGTCGATGCGGCGCATGGGGCGGGGCTCGCCTTCAGCCAGAAATACAGGAAAAGGCTGAAGGGGCTCGCGACGGCCGACTCAATCATCTTCGATCCGCACAAAATGATGTTCATGCCGCTCAGCGCCGGCGGAGTCCTGGTGCGCAAAGGAACGCATCTGCTACAACCCTTGCAGGAGCAGGCGCCTTATCTGTTCGGATCGAAGCGGCGCTGGCCCGACATTGGGCAAGTCGCGATTGCTTGTTCGCAGCGCTTCGACGCACTGAAAGTTTGGCTGATGTGGCGCGCCTATGGCGCGAAAGTCTGGGATGCGCTCACGACGCACGCGTGCGAAGTCGCGCACTCCGCATATCAATATTGCTTGGAGTCTTCAATTCTGGAGCCGGCACACGAGCCGCAATCAAATATCTTCTGCTTTCGGCTTCGTGGCCGTGCAGGACGAGATTCCGACCGGCAACATTGGGAGATCAAGGAAGAACTGAACGAAAGCGGATACGCCTACATCAGCTCGACCGTGCTCAATGACCGCCGCGTCTTGCGGCTGGTCGTGATGAATCCGCGCACGACGGTAGAGGACATCCACTCAATTCTGTACAGGATCGAACAGATCGCGGCGTTGTCGGTAAACTAAGTCCTGCCGTGGAGCGGCGGACGCCCTCGTCCGCCGTTGTTCAACGTCGTTTCGGGATGAGTTGCTGAACGCTGATGGCCCGGGCTGTCGGAGTACTCTGCAGGCTGCCAAAGCCAAGCATATTCTCGCCAATCGTTCACCAATCCTTTGCGCACAGGGTTTGCCAGAATGTACGCGATCTTGGCATCCAGACTTTCCGATGAGCGCACAATCCGATCGAAGGATTCCTCTTGCCAGAGCGTCGCGTGATTTCCACTCCGATGATTGATCGCGTGCGCGGAGGAGCCTTTAATCGCCTTCATAATCTCAGCCAACGAAACGACAGTGTGGCGAACCTCGTCGACGGCGGGCGTAAGAACCAGGTGAACGTGATCAGGCATGACGACCGCGACCCGAAGACTGTATCGCTTTCCATGGTCGTGCAGGCAGCAGGCGAGCACAATGTCACGAGCCCATTCTGGAAGAGCTTGACGGTATTTGGTGTTAAAGGTGATGAAATGCGGCGTGAAGTCCCGCTGGATGTGCGGCAGATTGCGACGATAGAACTGCACAATAAAATTCTGTCATGCCCTCACAGGTAATAGACAGAAAAATGGGCAGAAACTCTCCATTCACTCCCAAAATGAAAAAGGCCACGCAGACGGCATTGCCCACTCCCCAAGAATCCCCGGACGGGGGCGTCCGGGGCTCCACGATAGGTTGATGCTTCGAGTCGTCCCGGTTACCGGGTGACCGCTCAACGACCCATCGTCAGCACTGCGCGGAAGCGCGCCTTGCCGGTGATCATCTGCTGGTAAGCGTCGGCGGCATTTTCGAGCGGGTAGGGCTCGATCATCGGACGGACTCCGGTCAGCGAACGGAACAGCGGGGTATCTTCGGAGTCGCGATCATTATTTTGTAGCCGGACAGGTTCATCTGCCCCCCGAACTGGTAACGGTTCGGGGTTTTGCTTTTGCGCGCTGCTAGAGTCTCTTCAGAGCCTGGTCGATTCTCGCTAAGCTAAGTTCCTTCCCCAGCACTTCCAACGTTTCAAACAATGGCGGCGCATTCTTGCGCCCGCAGACTGCGACGCGGATCGGTTGAAACATCTGTCCGGCTTTGAGGCCGAGTTCCTGCGCGGCGGTGCGCAAGGCATGATCGAGCGGGTCGTGCTTGAACTCCACATTGGGCAGCACCGCTTGCGCCTTTTGCAGAACTCTTAGCGCCATAGCCGCGTCGCCCTTCTGCGGGATGAGTTCAGCGGGATCGTAGGGCGGGAGTTGATCCGTGAAGAAGAAGTCAGCTGCGGTCAGCACCTCGCGCAATAGTTTGATTCTTTCGCGAATGAGAGGCGTGATCCGCAGCATCTTTTCCGCCGTGACACTCGGATAGACCTCTTGCACGATGGGCAGCAGACGTGCACTGAGATCTTCAACCGCCAGGCTGCGGATGTGCTCGGCATTCAGCCAAATCGCTTTCGGATCAAAAGTCTCCTCTGGTGTAGTTGCGGGCTCTTTGAAGTTCACCACGGCATTCGCGCGGTTGATGCCTTCGAGAGAAAAAGCGTCGGTCAATTCCTGCAAGCTCATCTTGGTGCGATCGTCTTTCGGCGACCAGCCGAGCAAGCATAGAAAGTTGATAAACGCTTCAGGAAGAAATCCGGCGTCGCGATAGGTCGTCACGCTGACAACCGGCCCGTGGCGGCGTTTTGAAAGTTTCGTCCCATCCGGCGCGACCAGCAACGGCAGGTGCGCAAATTGCGGCGGCTTATATCCGGCGGCCTCAAAGATCAGAACATGCTTGAACGTATTCGAGAGGTGATCCTGACCGCGGATGATATGGCTGATGCGCAGGTCGGCGTCATCGGCGCACGAGGCAAGATGATACGTCGGCATGCCGTCCGAGCGTAGCAAGGCGAAGTCCTCGATATCAGCCGCAGCCTTCATTTGTTCGCCATAGACCGCATCGGAGAAACGTACGACTTCCCCGCGATCGCGCGGCACCCGAAAGCGAAGCGCAAATGGTTCTCCGGCCGCGACGCGGCGATCGCTCTCCTCTTGCGACATCTCGCGCATATCGGCGTTGAACAGCCACGTTCCCTGCGCCCCGGACTTTTCGGCATCGCCGGCGTGGGCAGGCGTGAAATCGCGGTAGGCGAGTCCTTTCTGAAAAATCGCTTCCGCCATTTGGCGGTGCAGAGCGAGGCGTTCGGACTGTTTGTGCTCCTCGTCCCAGCTGAGACCGAGCCACCTCAGGCCTTCGAAAATGGAATGGACCGAGGCCTCGGTGTTGCGCTCAACGTCTGTATCGTCGAGACGGAGGATCATGGTTCCGCCGGTGCGGCGTGCGTATAACCAATTGAAAATGAAGGTGCGAGCGCTGCCTACATGCAGAAATCCGGTGGGCGATGGCGCAAAGCGTACGCGCGGTTTGGCAGACGAAGAACTCGTTCCTTTGGACATAGCCGGGATCGGACTTTCGATGGTACGGGCGGCAAAATGCGCTGGTCAAGCCGGGACTGGGCTGCATCCAACTGAGTGAAACCACTGTGCCTCAAAAATGAGGCATTGTACGTAAATCGTATTGTGTTGGAAGCCCCGAATATGAAAGCATCAATACATCGCTTCCTCCCGAACGTTGGCCAGTGCTCGAGGCCCCAAGCTGTGTTGACCCTATGAACAGTGTTGTCATTACAACGGTTCTAATCCCGGGATTTGTTTCGGTCTTACTGTTCCTGGTTTTTACGTACCTCCACGAACAGAGCCGGCAGCCCTATTTCCGGGCGTGGCAGCTGGCATGGGCGGCCTATTCGCTGCACTACGTTCTGGATACATTCCCGTCGTCGTCGCTGGCGTTCTTCATCAGCCAGCTTTTTCTGGTCGCGATGGCGCTGTGCATCTTTGTGTCAACGCGGCTGATGCGAGGGCCCTCGCAGTTCCGCTGGTATGACGCGGCAGTCGGTGCGGCGGGCGTGATCCTGGCGCTGCTGACGTTGCGCGGCCACATTATCAACGGCGTATTTCGTCCGGATGCGCAGCCGGCCATCCGGCTGGGATTGGGGCTAGCCGCCCTCCTTCTCTACTGTTCGGCCGTTTTTTATTTCAGCGGACACAGACGGGGCTCGCTCGCGTTCCAGGTGCTGGCGGGTGCGCTGGCACTGTGGGGCGTACTGATGGGAGTGGGGCAAATCCAGAATCCGTGGACCGAGATGTTCGGGAGCGCCATGCGCCTGTTTGGCCCGGTTCCGCAGATGCTGCTCGGCATCGCCATGGTGATGGTGCTGTTCGAGAATCAGCGCAACGCTGTGCAGGAAAATACGCTCGCGCTGTCGACGCTCGGCGTCGATCCCGGAAAGCTGCTGTTTGCCGAGGATTTGAAGCCGGCGATGGAGGCTGCGCTCGAGCGACTGCGAAGCGCGTTGCCCATGGATTGCGCGGCCATTATCATCAACGAGCGCTGGCGCAGCGTGTTGCCATCCGTGCAGGAGGGCTTTCCCGAGGGCTTCCTCGAAGCGCTCGAGAATAGCGGCGCCGGAGATTACATCAGCCAGCTTGCCTACCGCAATAGCGGCATCTTTACTGTGCACGATCTGGCGACCATGACGGAACCGCTGCCCGTCGGGCATCTCGGTACCTTCGCGGAATTCAAGCGCATTCTGATCAAAGCCGATGTGCGGCACATGACCGCCGTGAATCTGCAGACGCGCGAGCATAACTTTGGGGTGATCCTGTTCCCCCATGCAGAACGGCGAGCTTTTGGCTCATCGGGCCCGCGCCTGATGGTCGGACTGGCATTACAGCTTGGTCTGACGCTCGAAAATTACGTCGTCACCCATGATGCGCATCGCCGCACGAAAGAATACGAACTGCTGACCGATATCGGGAAAGCGATTAGCTCGCGTCTTGACCAGGATGAGATTCTGCGCACCATCCAGATCGAACTCGGACAGATTTTCGATACCAGCCACTTCTACATAGCGTTTCAGGAAGCGGACGAGATTCGCTTCGAGCTCGAGGTGCGCGACAGCAACGTACTGCCCAAGCGCACGCGCGAAATACGGAACGCGTTTACCGAGTATGTGATTCGCACCGGCGAGCCGCTCCTGATCCGCTCGGATCTGGAGACGGCGCGAAAAAAGCTGGGGATCACGCATATTCCAAAGCGTCCGGCGAAGTGCCTGATTGCCGCGCCGATCTTCATGGGAAATAAAGCCTCGGGAATTATGGTGGCGATGAATCCTGACCGCGAATACATGTTCGAGCAGCGCGACCTCGACGTGCTGGTCACCGCCGCCGGGCAGGTTTCGGTTGCAGTTGAGAACGCGCGGCTGTTCGCCGAAGAGCAGCGCCGTTCCCGTCAGCTGGCGTTCCTGAACAACGTTTCGCGGACCGCGATCTCGAGCGACGACCCAGTGCACATGCTCAGCCAGATCGCCAGCGAGATCCAGAAGAATTTCAGCTTCGACCACATCGGCATTGGCCTGCTCGACTACGGAACGAAGGAAGTTGAGATCAAGGCCGAGGCCGGCGTCACCGCTCACGCGACAGGAAAGCGAATTCCGCTCGGGACGGGCATCTTGGGCCGCGTGGCGCGTACCGGCGAGCGCGCGCTGGTGCAAAACGCCTTGCCCGGAAATCTGACGGGAATTTTGCCGGACTCGCGCGGAGTGCTCTGCATTCCGATTACTTACGGCGAGTCGCTTCTGGGCGTGCTGAACATCGAGAGCAAGGACGAAAACTCCTTCACGCCGCAGGACGTTCTTATTCTCAACACCCTTGCCGATTTGCTGGCCACCGCGCTGCATAACGCGTTCGTTTTCCAGAAACTGCAGCAGCAGTCGATCACCGACGGACTCACCGGTATCAAGACGCGGCGATTCTTCTGGGAATCTTTGTCCGCCGAGTGGAAGCGTGCCTCGCGTTCGGGGCGTCCGTTCTCGGTTGTGCTGATCGACCTCGACAAGTTCAAACAAGTGAATGACAGCATGGGCCACTTCGAAGGCGACCTGGTGCTGGCCCGCGTCGGACGCTTGCTCGAGCAAAAATCGCGGCAGTCGAACGTGGTGGCGCGCTACGGGGGCGACGAATTCATCGTGCTGATGCCCGAAACCGGAGCCGAGCAGGCGCAAGTGCTCGCCGAGCGCCTGCGGCAGTGGCTGGCTACAGATCCCATGCTGGCCGAGCATCACATCACAGGCAGTTTCGGCGTTGCCAGCTTTCCGATGCATGGCTTCTCGATCGAAGACATCATTCGCGTGGCGGATGCGGGCATGTACGTCTCCAAGCGCTCCGGCGGAAATCTGGTTTCGACCGCGCAAGAGTTCGTCGAGGGGCAAGACTTCGCCCGCCAGCGGCAGCAGATTTCCGCATACATCGAAGGTTTTTTGCAACGCGAGCGCACCGGCCCCGAGCAGCTGGCCGAATTGACGTCAACCCTGACAAAGTTGTGCGCTGGCGATGAGGGACTGAACGTACCGCTACTCAAAGAAGCCATTGAGTCGCTCAGCCGCGCCGCCGAGTCTCGCGAGTTGCAGACGGCCGGCCACGGCGATCTGGTCGCCCGTTATAGCGAGGTGCTAGCCCGTGCGCTGGGATTGTCGTCGGAGGAAACAGCGGATCTGGTTTATGCGGCGCGCGTCCATGATGTGGGCAAGATTTTTGTCGCCGAGCAGATTCTCAACAAGCCTGGGCCGCTCAGCGATCAGGATTTTTTCCAGGTCAAAATGCACGCGCATATCGGCGCTGAAATCGTGGGTACGATTCCACATTCGTCGATGATGCGCGACGCAATTGAACATCATCATCAGCGTTTCGACGGGAGCGGCTATCCGGATGGACTGCGGGGAGAAGAAATTCCGCTATGGGCGCGCATCATCGGCCTCACAGATGCCTACGCCAACATGGTGACGGAGAACTCTTTCTCGGCTGCGCGCACGCCGGATCAGGCCCTTGATGAGCTGGCCAAAATGAGCGGCACGCGCTTCGACGGCATGCTGGTACGGGTCTTATTGCGCAGTCTCAAGGCGGAGCGGACTTCGCCGAATACGGGAGTGTGAGTCGCTCATTGGAGGCTTCTGATTTTGCATTTTTCTCAGAGAACTCTGCGATTCCTCGGCGCTCTGCGGTGACGCTTGAACCGCAGAGATCGCGGAGAACTGCCGCAGAGGTCGCAAAAAAAAAGCAGGAACGAATCACTGACCGACTAGTCCCTTCGCCCTAATCCCTAGCCCCTCCTTTTGGTACTCTAATCTCCCATGCCCGTCACCCTGTCTCTCACTGGAAAAGTTGCACTGATCTCTGGCGGATCGCGCGGGATTGGCGCCGCAACCGTGAGGATGTTTACCGCCGCCGGGGCGAAAGTTGTTTTCAGCTATCGCAGCGCACGGGCGCAGGCCGAAGCTCTAGCGAAAGAATGCGGCGCGGATGCCTGCTACGCCGTGCAATCTGATCTGAACAATCCGGAATCCGCGCGCGAGTTGGTCGCAGAAAGCGTAAAGCGTTTCGGGCGCCTCGACATCCTGGTCGGCAATCACGGCGTGTGGCCGGTCGAGGACGTGGCCATCGACCGCATGCCCGATCAGCAGTGGCGTAATACACTGTCGATCAACCTCGACGGCGTCTTCGGCCTTGTGAAGCATGCTGTAGCACAGATGAAGTCACAGCCGCGCACCAAAAGCCCGGCCGGACATATCGTGCTGATCAGTTCGACGAGCGGTCAGCGCGGCGAGGCCTACCACGTCGATTACTCGGCGACCAAGGGCGCCCTTATCAGCATGGTGAAGGGGCTTGCGACCGAACTTGCGCCCTTCGGCATTTATGTCAACTGCGTCGCGCCGGGATGGGTCGATACCGATATGAGCGCCGAGGCGCTTGCCGATCCCAAAAGCGGGGAGCAGATCCGGCGGACGATTCCGATTGGACGCGCAGGCAAGCCCGAAGAGATTGCCGCGCCGATTCTGTTTCTGTGTACCGAGCACGCGAGCTTTATCGCGGGCGAGATCTTCAACGTGAATGGCGGAGCGGTGCTGGTGGGATAACAGTCATCCCGAGCAAAGCCGTTTTCTATTAGACCTCCGACTTTAGTCGGAGGCGAGCGCAGCGAGGCGGAGTGAGGGATCTCCCGAAAACCGAAAATGGGGAGATCCCTCGGCCCGCGGCTTCGCCGCCCCTGGCTGAAGCCAGGGGTCTACCAGAAAGCGCGGGCCTTCGGGATGACGCGATTCGTGAGTACCTCCTAATTCCCAGCTTGCATCCGGCCCTTTTTCTGCATCCAACGAATTAAGGAGTGGCAGGCAGAAGCCCCGCAAAAACAGCTACAATCCTCAAAGCGCTCTATCCCACGTACGAATGATACTATTGCTCCCGATCCTGCTTTTGCTGTCCTCGGCGACAATCTTTGGAGCTGCTCCACTTAAGCCAAAACTTGGCTTGGATGGGCCACCCTCCCAGAGCGCAGGCGCTCAGGCTGCGCCTCAATCCGCGCCGTCGACGGCCTCCGCCCCGGCTTCCGATCCAGAGAACGCCAAGGCCAAAGCCATCGTCGAGGAGGGCATTCACGCGCTGGGCGGGCAGGCATACCTGACGATGCGCGACCGCGAGCAGCAGGGACGCGGCTACGGTTTCCATCACGGGCGTCCCACTGGCAGCGGTGGCCTGTTCTGGAGCTTCTGGCAGTTCCCCGACAAAGAGCGTGTCGAGCTCACCAAGGAGCGCGACATCGCCGAGCTCTACATCGGCGACAAGGGCTGGGAGATCACCTACAAAGGCCCGCATCCGATCGAGCAGAAGGATCTGGACGACTACCTGCGCCGCCGCCATTACTCGCTCGATACCGTGTTGCGCACATGGGTGAACGATCCCGGAGTCGTGTTCCTGTACATGGGGAACGCGATTGCGGCCCAGCATGCGGCCCTGCAAATAACCTTGGTGAACGCGAAGAACGAGGCCGTTTCGCTTTTTTTTGATACTGACACGCACCTTCCCGTGAAGAAGTCATTCGAATGGCGCGATCCGGTCGACCGCCAAAAAAATCTGGAAGAAGAGGTTTACGAGAATTACAAGCCTGTCGCGGGCATCATGGCTCCCTACAACATCACGCGGTTCTTCAACGGAGACATGGCCAGCCAGCGCTTCCTCAACACAGTGACCATCAATCAGGCGCTGGATCAGTCGATGTTCGATCCCAACTCCGGCTACAACCCCAACAAGCCGGAAAAGAAGAAAAAGTAGAGCTCATTTTCCCGAACTCGATGGCGTCATCCCGAACGCCCGCGCTTGCACCAGCGGGCGGAGGGATCTCCCGGCTAAGCGATCTGAGGCTTATAGACGTTCTGCCAATCTCTGGCGAGGTCTTCCCACTTCGGATTCATGCTCTCGATGAGCTTCAGCTTCTTGCTGCGCCGCCAGGCTTTGATTTCTTTTTCGCGCGCAAGGGCGGCGTCCGGATAGACAAAGCATTCGTAATACGCCAACCGAGTCAGGTTGTAGCGGCTCGTGAATCCCTGAGTGAGCTTGTTCTTGTGCCGCCAGACACGACGCACGAGATCACCGCTTATTCCAATGTAGAGAACGGCGGGCTTGGGGCCGTTCGTCATGATGTAGACGTAAAACCGCTTCGGCTTTCGCACTCTGCTTTTCTAACGGATTCTGCGGGTGACGTCTGTGACGAATGAACGTCGGCCTGTGGATAACCGTTGCCGTTCCTTGCAAATGATTAGACCGGCGTCATCTCGAGCGGAGCGCTCTTCTTCGCGGAGCGAGAGATCTCTCTTACCCCAACACTCGGAGCGGGGAGATCCCTCCGCCCGCGCGCTTCGCGCGCCCCCGACTGAAGTCGGGGGTCTACCAGCGCGGGCGTTCGGGATGACGCCATAAGAGTCTCGTTCCCTTGGGCCGGATCACCTGACCTGCCGCGGCACTGTTCACCCTTAAACGAAAAGCGTATCGTTGTAACAGATGCGAGCAACGAATGGGTGCCGCGCAAGAATACAAAGGCGAACCCAGAGTTCGCGCAAAATGTAAATTCCCCTACTTGAATAAACTGCGCGTGTACAATCTCAGGTCGCGGCGGTCTTGATCTTTTTAAAGTTTGGGGTGGGCAACGGGGGACGATCCCGTACAGCCGGGGCCAAAACCCGGTGTTCTGCCAGTTGAACTATGCCCACCACAAGGCTGCGAGCAGGAAGAATCGCGTCCAAACGTTTGATTCCTGCTCGCAGGGCTATTTCCTACTCGCTGACTCCTTCCTTTTTGACCTTGTGAACCTGTACGGTCAGATTCTTTCTAGCTTTGCTCCTAGCTGCTTCCTTAAAACGCTCTCGGACTACGCCCAAGGTCGAGGTATCGCCAACGTGCTGTTTCACATACTCGGCCAACGAGTTCAACTGTCCAATTTCATACGGAGGGCCAAGTGCTTCGGCATAAGAGGGAGGCTCGTTCAGGGCACGTTCAAGCGAAGAAATCCAGCGATAGCCGATAATTTGCCCGTCATTCCTGATGGGTTCGACTTCTCCCTGCTCAAAGAGGCGTTTGAGCGTATTGTGAATCGGGACCAATGGTTGAGCATACTTGGCGAAGTTGAATCCAAGATTTATCAGTTGCTCTCTGATTTCTGGGACGGAGAGAGGAATTTCCTTGCTGGCATTCTGTCGCAAGACCATCCGAACGGCATCGGTAAACTTCAGGGTAGCTCGTCCGGATGGCGTGGTAGCCGAGATTTCAACGTCGGACGGGTCTTGTTCATTCTCGCTTTCATTCTCGCTCTCATAAACAGCGAGCAGACCGTCTATCACGCGCTTCAGGTTCAGAATCTCGTTATCAATTTTCGCTCGTCTCTTTTCAATCTGAGAACGTTCGGCGAGCAGTTTTTTAATTCTTTCGTAGGCTTCTTCCAGCGCAGGACTGAATGGATCGGTGCTGACCATAAGGGGTATTATGTCCAAAACAGGTAAGCATGTAAAGAGAAATCGTACCACATATTAAGGTAAGTCGTCGGGATGGGCAATGGCTTTAGAAAGAGCCGAAAATGCTCTTTACCGGAATAAGGGGCAAGAGGCGAGGCTCAGATGTGCCATTCGATTGTTTCGGGAGAAGATTGCCAACGGAGAACCGTGGCTAGGAGCCGCGAAGTGAGTTTATGCGCAGGATTCTGACTTTACGTGCAGGAGTGGGATTATGTGCAAAGCCACATACTGTGGCCTTTTTGCCACAGCCGGATTTAACAACCTTCCGGTAGCCTGTTGTATCCACTAGACATCTCCGTTCCCAGAATCTTGGTGTACGAGCAAACAATTCGCTCTGCAGTGGAGTGCAGCGGCGTAGGTCTGCACAGTGGGGCGCCCGTCTCGATGCGCATCCTGCCGGCTTCCTCGGGCACCGGCATTGTCTTTCGACGCGCCGACCTCGACGGCTTCGAGATCGAGGCCGTCAGCCGCAACGTGGCCCGCGTCAGCTACGCCACCAGCCTGATGAAAAAGGGCGTGCTCATCTCCACCACCGAGCACGTGCTCTCGGCATTCATTGGTCTGGGGATAGACAACGCGATTGTCGAACTCGATAACCTCGAGCTGCCCATTCTCGACGGCAGCGCCCAGCCGTTTGTCGAGATGATTCAGAAGGCCGGCATCCGCAAGCAGCGTCGCCCGCGCAAATACCTGAAGATCCGCCGCGAGGTGGAGATGCGCGAGGGCGATAAGTTCATCGCGGTTTATCCGGCAAAGACGTATTCAGTTTCCTATTCGATCAACTTTCC
>Ga0335081_10000143_pt1 | contig 142619 bp, 141 predicted proteins | sample Lox_Sample_35_FD_206713 | JGI IMG/M metagenome (GOLD analysis project Ga0335081, IMG submission 206713) | Soil microbial communities from Loxahatchee National Wildlife Refuge, Florida, United States - Lox_Sample_3.5 | ecosystem: Environmental > Terrestrial > Soil > Wetlands | place: USA... | reverse complement strand
CGTTCAACAGACTCAAAGACTTCAGGCGCATTGCAACGCGATACGACAGACTGGCACGGAACTACTTATCCTCTGTCTGCCTGGTTGCCAGCCTCGTATGGTGGATTTAATGAGTCTGGACCCTAGTCAGATCCTTTTCCACCTCAGCACTGACCCGCTTCTTGACGTCCGGGTGAAAAGTCAGCCGTAACTCTGCGAGCGTGCGCGGTGGTGCGACGACGATGATTGCCTTGATGTTGTCGGCGCGCACCAGTTGCTCCATGGCAGACGCTACGCGCTCGATAAAATGCTCCTTTTCCAATTTGTGCCAATCAGTCGCCTCCATGCTGCTGCGCCGATTCGTGTTGGCCCGTTTAAATCCGCGGCCTGGACGATCGGTTCCCTGCTCATGGGTGGGCGGATTTTTCTCCGCGAACACGTGTACAGCAGCCAGATTTGGAGAACTTTCGTCGCCGCGGTTTCGTAGAAACAAGACCTTCTGTCCGTCGCCGACGAACACCAATGCACCGCGAGGAATGACAATCTTACTCATAATAAGGCTCCTATGATCTGGACTTGCGCCAAACGGCGCAGCAGAACAGTAGGCCGCGTCCAAACACAGGCATTGACTTTGATCAAAAGATTTTCCGCACTGGTGCCTCCTCAGTCGCGCCAACGGTGTAATCTTCGGCATCCTGGTCGAGGTCAGTTTCGTGAAAGGGCCAAGGAACTAGCGAATTGAATAGCTGCGCCAGACGGCTGAGGTTGACCTCTAAGGTCGCTGCCGGGATTGAAGCCATCGATTGGATCTTATCAGACATAGCGTGGCCATTCTGTGCGGATATTTGCGTCCGTGCCCGGTGGGTTACGGGTTTTGCGGCGCGGTCAGCTGAGGTTTTTAGATCGATTCGCGGCTATTCGATCGTCTCGTCGGGCAGAAAATGCTCGTGCCAAAGCGCGTTGAGAATGCCGAAGCCGCAGGCGAAGCCGACGCCGAGAATCCAGGTGAAATACCACATGGCGGTCCTCAATAAAGGTTGGCGGAATTCTTCTCGATCAGACTTGCGGTCACCACGCCGCGCAGCGCGCGGAATGCGATCGCGGTGTAGATGAGCACGATGGGCAGGAAGATCAGTGTCGCGAGCAGCATGACGAACAGGGTCATGCGGCTCGACGAAGCGTCCCATACCGTGAGGCTTGCGCCGGGCGCAATGTCGGATGGCATCAGAAACGGAAACAGGCTTACGCCCGCGGTGGCGATGATGCCGAAAATGCCGAGCGCGCTGGCGATGAAGGCGAGTCCAGGTCGGCCGACTTTGGTCCACAGCAGGGCCGCAAGTGGTGCGAGCAGGCCGAGCGCGGGCGCAATGACCGTCCAAGGGTGCGCGCCATAATTGGCCAGCCACTGCCCGGGCTGCCTGGCGACGGTCTTGAGCAACGGATTGGACGGGCCGTCGGCCGTAATTGCACTGGTGATGGCGTAGCCGTCGATGTTACGCCAGACCCACAGGCCAGCGATTGCAAACAGCACGACGGTCGCCGCGGCGCCGATCGTGGCAAAGTGGCGGGCGCGGGCGCAGACGACGCCGTCGGTGCGCAGCGTCAGATAGATGGCGCCGTGGGTTGCCAGCATCGCGGCCGAGACCAGGCCGCACAACAGGCCAAACGGATTGAGCAGCTCCCACAGCCCGCTGCCTTCGTAGAACAGGCGCAGATCGGCATCGATGCGGAGCGGGACGCCTTGCAGGAGATTGCCGAACGCGACGCCGAACACGACGCTCGGCACCAACCCGCCGACGAACAGCGCGTAGTCCCAGAATGCACGCCAGCGCGCGTCCGGCATCTTGTTGCGAAACTCGAAGCCGACCGGTCGCACGATGAGCGCGGCCAGCACCAGAAACATGGCGATATAAAACCCCGAAAACGAGGCGGCGTAGACCTGCGGCCAGGCCGCGAATACCGCGCCACCGCCGAGGATGAGCCACACCTGATTGCCATCCCAGAACGGCCCGATGGCGTTGATGGTGACTCGGCGCTCGGCGTCGTTGCGTGCCACGAACGGAAGCAGCATCGAGGTGCCAAGGTCGAAACCGTCCATGACGGCAAAGCCGATCAACAGCACGCCGAGAAACAGCCACCAGATGACGCGCAGCGTTTGATAATCGAGCGGTATCGACATGGCGCGCTCCTATTCGGCCGGCACGGCCGCAGGCCGCGCCATGGTTTCCAGACCCAGTGCCTTGAGCGGGCCCATGATGATGTATTTGCGCATCAGCATCACATCGACGACGAGCAGCGCCGAATAGAACAGGACGAAGCCGATCAGAGTGAACAGCACCTGCGCTGCCGAAACCGAAGATGAGGCAAGGAAGGTGGGTAACACGCCATCGATCGCCCATGGCTGCCGGCCGTATTCGGCGACCACCCAGCCCAATTCCGCCGCGATCCAAGGCAGCGGCAGCGACCACACCGCGAGGCGCAACAACCAGCGCCGGCCGAAATTGCGATGTGAGGCATCCCAGAACAGCAGTGCGAAGAAGGCGATAAAATAAAAACCGAGCGCCACCATGAAGCGGAAGCTCCAGAACAGGGTGCCGACGTCGGGGACGGTGGATGCGGCAGCCTTGGCGATGGTCGCAGCGTCGGCTTTGCGCGGGTCGTCGACGAAGCGCTTGAGCAGCAGCGCGTAGCCGAGATCGCCAACATGGCTGCGCAGCTCCGCCGCCGCGGCAAGGTCGCCGCGGTTCGTCTTGAGCCGCTCGAGCGCATCGTAGGCGACCAATCCGTTGCGAATGCGTTGGGCGTTGTGCGCCACCAGATCGTCGATGCCGGGTATCTGCCGGTTCAGCGAGCGCGTCGCGATCAAGCCGAGCGCCCATGGTACCTTGAGATCATAGTCGACCTTATGGCGCTCGGAATCCGGAATGCCGACGATGTTAAAACCGGCGGGGGCTGGCTCGGTCTGCCACATGCCCTCAATGGCGGCGAGCTTCATCTTCTGGTTTTCCGACACCGTGTAGCCGCTTTCGTCTCCGAGCACGACGACGCACAAGGCCGACGCCAGCCCGAACGCCGAGGCGACGATGATTGAGCGCTTGGCAAGCGCGTTGTGGCGGCCCGAAAGCAGATAGTACGAAGCGATGGCGACGACGAACATCGAGCCGGTGACATAGCCGGCGCCGACGGTATGCACGAACTTGGCCTGCGCCACCGGATTGAAGATCAAATCCCAGAACGACGTCAGCTCCATGCGCATGGTATCCGGATTGAACGTCGCGCCGACCGGATGCTGCATCCAGCCATTGGCGATCAGGATCCACAGCGCGGAAAAATTGGAGCCGATGGCGACGAGCCAAGTCACCGAGAGGTGGCCGAGCTTGGACAGCCGGTCCCAGCCGAAGAAAAACAGGCCGACGAAGGTCGATTCGAGAAAAAAGGCCATCAAGCCTTCGATGGCGAGCGGGGCGCCGAAAATGTCGCCGACGTAGTGCGAGTAATAGGCCCAGTTGGTGCCGAACTGGAACTCCATGGTGATTCCAGTGGCGACCCCCATTGCGAAATTGATGCCGAACAGCTTGCCCCAGAACCGTGTTGTCTCGCGCCAGATCTCGCGCCCGGTCATCACGTAGGCGCTTTCCATGATTGCCAGCAGGAATGACAGGCCGAGGGTGAGCGGCACGAACAGAAAATGATAGAGCGCGGTGACGGCGAATTGCAGGCGCGCCAGGCTGACGGGATCGAGATGATGCATAGCCGAATTCCTGGTTGCTAGTGGGACGCGGAACTCGCGCCGATGACCCGCGCCATCGCGGCCGCATCGACCGCTGGCCGAGCGCTGTCGGCGAACAAGAAGACGCGCGCCGCCGTAATGCCGACGAGCTTGATGACGAGGATCGCGACAATCGCCTTGGCCAGCGCCGTGCGCGGCCGCATGCCGGCGGCAAAGAAGGCGGCTAACGAGGAAATGATCCCGCGCAAAATCTCGCTCCGTTTATGCCGCGCGCCGCAAAGCGTCGCGAATGCGGTCGAGCAGGGTGTTGCCGAGGAGCGGCTTCTCGACAATCGGCACCTGCGCGGTCGCCGCGCGCGCGCTCAACGCCGCGCTGGGCTGGCTGATGATCAGAATCGCGGGTGCTGCGATATGACGGTGGCGCAGCTTTTCGATCAGTTCGAGCCCGCTCATGCCGGGCATTTTCTGGTCGACCACGAAGCACTGGCAGGCGTCGATGTCACGGGCGCGCAGCAGCTCCGGGCCGCCCGGAAAGGTCCGCACCTCAAGCCCTTCCAACTCCAGCGAAAATTTGAGCGAATTACATACCGCCGGATCGTCGTCGACGACGGCGACAATGGGCGGCATTTCCACTACGGGCTGCGATGTCATCATGGCCCCCGCGCTCCTGGCTTGGTCCAAACCGCACCGTGGAGGCGAGGCAGCGCCGACGCATTGATTTGGCTCAATCCGGCGCGAATCGCGGTTGCGCCTGGCAGGGGGTCACTGCGTGCCCAATATCCCCGCAACCAGCGCCATGCGGACCAGCTCGGACAGGCTGCCGGCCTGCATCTTGTTCATGAGGTTGGCCCGGTAAATTTCGACCGTCCGCGGGCTGATGCCGAGGTCGTAAGCGATCTGCTTGTTGGCCCGCCCGGCGACCAGCCCGGACAGCACGTCGCGCTCGCGGTTCGAGAGCGCCGCCAACCGGGCTTCGATTTCCGTGCGCTCCGCACTGCGTTTCTCCTCGGCGCCACGCTGCCGCAGCGCCGCGCGCACGCTCGCCAGCAGCACCTCGTCGTCGAACGGCTTCTCCAAAAAATCTGCCGCCCCGATCTTCATCGCCTCGACGGCAAGTGCAACATCGCCGTGGCCGGTAATGACGATCACCGGCGCGTCGATCTTGAGCTCTTTCAGCCGCCGCAACAGATCGATGCCGCTCATGCCAGGCATGCGAACATCGGTCACGATGCAGCACGCACCGGCGTCGTTTATCTGGTCGAGAAAGGCAGCAGCGGACATGTAGGTCTGCACCGCGATGTCCGCCGTCTTCAGCAAAAACGCCAAAGATTCGCGGCTCGCTTCGTCGTCATCGATGACATGCACAGTGATTTGCTCAGACGGCATTACCGACTTCCTCCTTGGCCACGGCCGGCAGCGTGAACGAGAATACCGTGCCGCCTCCCGGATTGGGACGTGGCCCGATCGTGCCGCCATGCGCCTCGACGATGGTGCGCGAAATCGACAATCCGACGCCCATGCCCTGCGGCTTGCTGGTCACGAACGGCTGAAACAATTGGGCGGCGATCTCCGGCGTGATGCCGCTTCCGGTGTCTGCAACGCTGATCTCGACCATGTCGTCCGGCATCGCTGCCGACGCAATGACGAGCTCGCGCCGCGCGCAGCTTTCCATCGCCTCGATGGCGTTGCGGATGAGGTTAAGCAGCACCTGCTGGATCTGCACCTTGTCGGCGAGCACGAAATCGACCCGCGGCGCCAAGTCAAAGCGCACGCGCACATCACGGTCCTTGGCGCCGACCAACGCCAGCGCGCTCGCCTCTTCGATCAGCTTCTTGACGTCCTCGACGCGGCGTTCGCTCTCGCCGCGGGCGACGAAATCGCGCAGCCGGCGAATGATTTGGCCGGCGCGCAGTGCCTGGTCGGCTGCCTTGTCCATGGCGTCGCGCACCTGGGGCGCGCGCTCGTCCGTGCTCGCTGTCAAAAGCCGCTGCGAGCCCTTCATGTAGTTGGCGATCGCCGACAGCGGCTGATTGAGCTCGTGCGCCAGTGCCGACGCCATTTCGCCCATTGCAGTGAGCCGCGACACGTGCACAAGCTCCGCCTGCAGCTCCTGCAGCCGCGCCTCGGACTGCTGGCGCTCGGTGAGGTCGCGAATGAAGCCGGTGAAGAACCGCGCTTCGCCGCTGCGCATCTCGCCGACGGCAAGCTCCATGGGGAAGGTCGAGCCATCCTTGCGCTGGCCGACCACGACGCGGCCGACACCGATGATGCGCCGCTCGCCGGTGCGCAGATAATGGTCGAGGTAGCCGTCATGTTCTTCCCGATAGGGTGACGGCATCAGCATCTTGACGTTCTTGCCAGCCACCTCGGCGTGATCATAGCCGAACAGGCGCTCCGCTGTTGCACTGAACGAATGGATGGCGCCGCGCTCGTCAATGACGACCATGGCTTCGGGGATGGTATCGAGAATCGATTGCAGGTGGGCTTCACGCGCCCGAGCCGATACGGCGTTGGCCGAGGCGGAAACGCGGGCGCGATGCAGCAATTCGCCACGCCATGAGGCGGCGGTCCCAATGAAAGCAAAGACCAGCGCGTTGACAATGTCCGCTGTTACTGGCGAGCGGGAAGCGACGATGAAAAGCACCCCGATCAGCACGCTGAGGCTAGTCGTAACGACTCCGGCTTTCCACCCGCCGAAAGCCGACCCAACCAGGATGGCCGGCACAAAGAATAGAAAGCCGCCCTGGCCGTGCAGCACCGGATCGAGCGCGAGGCGAAGCGCTGCTGCCACTGCGACTGCCGCAATGGCGAGACCGTATTCAATGGTCATGCGGTGCAGCGCCGGCCGTGCCGCGCCGGACGGATGCGAATGGGCAGCGATCTCAGCCATTAGCGTGCTTCTGGGTTTGAGCCTGCTCAGGGCGGCCGCTCGCACGCCCGCCGCCGATTACGGGAAATCCCTTAGGGACATTACCTGAATTTTCCCGGTGCGGCCCGAACACTACCAATACCTCCCGTAGCTCCCAGAGGTAAAGCGCCATGTCGGCTGAGCACGCAAGCCGCCGTAATACGTTTCGTGGTCGATCGTGCGGCCCGGATCTAGCTCTGGCGCCTCACCTGAGCCGTTGCCAGCCCAGATGGCGCATGGCGTATTTCACGGTGACGGCCGTCGCAGCGCTGGGTTTGCTCTGTTTTCCAGTACTGGCCGGCCAATCACTATCGCCGCAAGCCAAACGAGGCTTAGCCATCGTGCAAGCTTATTGCGCCCGCTGCCACGCGGTGGGGCGTATCGGCGACAGCCCTTTGCCGGCGGCGCCGCCATTCCACGTGCTCCACGAACGTTACCCGGTCGAATCGCTCGAGGAATCGCTCGCCGAAGGCATCGTCACGGGCCATCCCGACATGCCGGAATTCAGCTTCGATTCCGGCCAAGTCGGCGATGTAATCGCGTATTTGAAATCGCTCGAACGCTGAGCTCCTCGCTGCATCTCAAAGAGACAGCATTCGCGACAAGGCTTGCAGAGACTGGCGACCAAGCGAACCGGATTGCTCACCTAGTTATACTTGGTCTCGATTTGACTGACACGTTCTTTGAACAAACCCTGCCCTTTACGGGCTTGATGATGGCGCTTCGCTCAGTCACTTCAGCCATAGTGTCCGGCCTCGGCAACTGTAGTTGTCCTTATGTGGCATCGAGAAACATGAAGATCAACGGATCGACGGCGTTGGTGACCGGCGCCAATCGCGGCCTGGGCCGCGCCTTTGTCCAGGCGCTGCGGGACGCAGGCTGCACCAAGATTTATGCTGCGGCGCGCACGATCGAGGAGGCCGCATGCGACGCCGTCGAGCCGGTGCAACTCGACATCACCAACATCGGACAGGTGTCGACCGCCGCCACACGGTGCCACGACGTCAGCATCTTGATCAACAATGCTGGCGTTGCGCGCTTCGTCCCGGCGCTCGGCGCGGCGACGATGGATGACGCACGACTGGAGATCGAGACGAATTATCTCGGCACGGAGCTTTGGTCAATATGCTCTCTGTCGTGAGCTTCTTCAGTGCGCCGACACAGGGCTCCTATTGCGCCTCTAAGGCAGCCGAATGGTCGCTGACCAAAGCGGTGCGTTTTGAGCTGCGCGCGCAGGGCACGCTGGTGATCGGCGTCTATGCCGGTTACATCGACACCGACATGACCGCGGGGGCTGCGGCCGCTTTGGCGCTAGCCGCCGGGATTGTGGTCGGCCGAAGGCTTTAGCAAAAGCAGATTTAGCTCAAGCCTCAACCGCTGCCCCTGATGACCTGAAGCAATTCAAGCTTTCGGCAGGAGCAACGCGGCGCCCGCCTTTACTCCCCATTGATCGAGGTGCGCTGTCGAACTGCCATCGCGCGCAACCCAATGTGCGTGAATGCGCTCGCCGCCGTGGGTCGCTATTCCGATGAGATCGGCCGAGACATAGAGCCCGGCTACTCGGCCATCGATCTCGTCGCCTCTGCTCTCGACCGTTACGGCAATCGGATATCCCATGCCATGCGGCCCGCCGGTAGGTGCGGCGTTGACATGCATGAGATATGAGATGAGCGTACCTTCGATCTCGAATGGAAACGATTTATCGGCATCGAGGCCGTGGCTTCTTGCAGCGTTTGCGACGTACAATTCGATCTGGGCGGGGGCAACGTCTCGGTCCACCGTAACGCGCTGCCATTCGCGCGCCGAAGCCACTTGTAATAGCGCGGCAGCCTCCATATTGGGATCGGGATGCGTGATGGCGGGCTTGCCATAGCTGATGATCAGTGTGCCGTCCTGGATGGTGATTTCTCCGCGCCCGTCAGCGACCGCGCCAACCCCGACGGTTGGATGTTTGCGCAGGACTTCCGGCAATTGAACTTTGGCGCCGAAATCGCCCTGCATGATGATTTTGCGAAATTCGCCCCATGTCTCGACGCCATAGGGCTCATGGCTTGTGTGCAAGCTGGTCTGCTGCGACCGTGCGGGAATGGCAGGGAGGAGCGCAGCAACAGCCAACAACGCCTTGCGTGACCAGGATGAAGCGTCGTTCATGGAGAGCCCCCTCTAGCCGATGCTTTTTAGACGGAGAGCACTTTGCGCCGTTCCTCGTATTCCTCGCGGCTGATTTCGCCGCGGGCAAAGCGCGACCGCAAAACCTCAAGGGCGTCCTGCGGCTTGTGCTTGGCCCCGTGCCACTTGTGAACGGCAAACATGATGCCCATTCCGGCAACCATGATGGCGCCGGCAATGATGTGTGGTGAGATGCCTTCGATTATCGCGGTCCACATGATCCTTTCCTCCCGGCAGCTTGGTCGGCCGGTTCGATCACCCCGCATCCGTCGGTCGTCGCGTGTCCGGATTGCAATGGCAATCCGGACACTGCAGCGACCGTGAGGCGGCCTCGCTTACGCGGCTTTGACGGTAATCTTCTTGGCCGCTTTCTCAGCTTCAGCGCTCTTCGGCAGCGTCACCGACAGCACGCCCTTCTTGAAGTTTGCCTCGATCTTGTCGGCGTCGACGTCATCGGGGACTTGGAACGAGCGCTCGAACGAACCGAAGCTGCGTTCGCGCATGTAGTAGTCCTTCTGCTTCTCTTCCTTCTCGCCGTGCTTTTCGCCCTTGATGGTGAGAATGCCGTTGGCGACCTTCACCTCGACATTCTTTTCGTCCATCCCGGGCAGCTCGGCGGTGATTTCGTAGGCTTTGTCGGTCTCCGACACGTCGACGGCCGGCAGGGCGGTCAGGTCCGCACTCGCCCGCCGGAACGGCGTGACATCGAGGGAACCCCGGAAGGGCGAGCGCCAAAAGCCGCCATTGAACTCCTCGAACAGGCGGTCGATCTCCCGACGCAAGCTCTCGAACGGCCAAGACTGCGGTATTCCGGCGACTGATTTCTCGGCTTTCACCGGTACTTTGCTGGTGGTTTCGGCCATGACAGATCCTCCAATTGGCTGGAACCCTTTATTGCTAACTTCACCCTCGCGCTTGGACGTTGATATGGATCAAAGACGTTTCAAGTCTGGCCGTCGATTAAATTTCATCAGAGTGGCCGCGCGGGTCTTTTGGGTGGCGGCAGCACTCTAAGGGACCGACAATGAAAGCCTCTGAGGTGATGACCAAGCGCGTCATTTCGATCGCGCCCAATGCGAGCATCGTGCAAGCGATCAGGACAATGCTGAAGAACCGCATCAGCGGACTGCCGGTGGTCGACCGCCGCGGCAAGCTCGTCGGCATCATCTCCGAAGGTGATCTTTTGCACCGCCAAGAAATCGGCACGGAGATCAGGCGCAACGCCTGGCTCGATGCGATGTTTGGCCCCGAGCAAAGCGCTAACAACTACGTGCGCGCTCACGGCCTTACGGTGGACGAAGTGATGACGCGCATGCCGGTAATAACCGTCAACGAAGATACCTCCTTGAATCAAGTCGTGCATCTCATGGAACATCACCGCATCAAGCGTGTGCCTGTGCTGCACGACGGAAAAATCGTCGGCATCGTCAGTCGCGCCAATCTTCTGCATGTGCTGGCGAGCCTGCATCGCGCCGAACCGAAACCCTCGCGCAACGACCAAACCATCCGCCGGCGGATCGTCGCCGCTATTGAAAAGCAGAGCTGGTCTTACGGCGCGGACCTCTTTGTGCTGGTTCGTAACGGTGTCGTCGATCTCTGCGGGAAGCTGGCGGACCCATCACAGCGCGCTGCGCTCACAGCCTTGGCGGCGGAGCAAACCGGCGTCAAAAAGGTGCACGATCATTTACGTCTGCCGAACGACGGCGTATCGGTAACGTAGCCAGGAATCAGCCGCGTTGCAAAGCATTACGCAATTCCTGAGCGCAGTGTTCAATTGTTCTTCGCCCCTTCGAAAATCCAGCTCCAGATATTTTGCCTCAGGCACTCGGGCAGCGGCTTGTGGCCGTACGGCATCTGGATCTTTGCCTTGCCTTCGATAAGCACGACGAGATTGCTGCTGTCGGGCTGACCGGCGATGACCATCGGGCCGAACTTGGTGCCCTTCATGAGACCATCATAGCTGGTCAGATCAAGGCCGCTGGCATTGTAACCTTGTCCGCCCGGCTGGTGACACGACACGCACCAGCCCCTGAATATCGGCGCCACATCTTCGGCATAGCTCATGTGCGCCTGTTGGGCACAGGCGTTGCGAATTGGCGGCGATATGGCCGCGCCCGTCAACGCAAGACTGCCGGCGACGATGGCCATCAATCTGATGCTTCTTTTCTTCATGACTTTCCCCCTGCAAAAAGCGCGGGCGCGCCTGCGTTAGGCTCTGTGCGGATGGGTTACATCGGACCAACGGTGCGGCTCAGCGCCCGGGCCTGCCGTCGCAATTTCCAGTCGCCCCGCTCAAGCTGCGCCGCCCTTACGACGCAAGCAACGTCCGGTGACAATCCGCAGCGCGCCCATCGCTCGCAGTCACTGCATGTGAATTCAGGCTCACGGAACAGGCCGGATAGGAAGCCCGAAACACGGGCAAGAATTCCGGCGCGAGATTTGGTGGGTGTCATGGCTTTTCTCCTCCTTGCACGGCCCTTTGCGTTGACGTCCGTCCGTTACCATTCGCTGCGTGCAGCCCACGGCATCGCATCCAGTGCCAAAAGGGTTGCGACGTTCGGGCAATAATCCTTCCAGTGCGGATCCAGCGGGGTGCGCGCAAGATCGCGTGCACAGCGCCTGCGCCGGCTGCACAAGGTGCAGACGCGCTGCAGATCGTGCAACGCTTCGGGCACCAGCCGCGCCACTTCCTGGCAATCAAGATCGAGCGCCATCATGCGGCTTTTCAGCAGATCGGCGCCTTCCGCATCCGATCGAGCGAGGCTGTAGAGCTCGACAGATGAGAGACCAATATCTCTAGCTATCTGTTCGACTTCGCGGTCACCGATTGCCGCCAAATCGCGCGGCGTTCTGCCAGGCCGTGTTCTCAACCATTGCCAGATCGTCTGTAGCGATCCAGGTTTGTCTCGGGTCGGCATGGCTGACATGTGAGCCTCCCTTTTTAGCGACCGGAAGAATCCTCAACTGCAATATGCAATCTACGACCAGTTTCAGGTTTGACGTAGATCAATACACGGAACGGAATTTCAGCGGATTATTTAAGGGTGATTTGATGCAGCCGGGAGCGTGGAGCGTGTGATGAACATCAAAACGATACTCGTGCCGGCTGGCGGCAGCGAAAGCGACCGCAGCATATTCGAGGCCGCACTGGCAGCCGCAACGCCGTTCGCGGCTCATCTCGACTTCTATCACGTGATCGTGGACGCGTGCGAAGCAGCCGAGAATACACCGCACGTTGGCTTTGCCATGGGTGCCGGCATTGTCAACACCTTGACCGAGCTCCGGACGGAGGAACAGAAACGTCTTTCAGCCGCACGCGGCCAGGTGGAGGCGTTTTGTCGCCAACACGGCATCGCGATGCGCGAGAAGCCGCAGGACTGCAATGCAGTATCGGCTAGCTGGTGCGAGGAATCCGGCGATAGCCGGTTACTTTTCATGCGTCGTGCCCGTTGCAGCGATTTGATCGTGGTGGGCCGAAGCCACCACCGCAATCACCTGCCGGAAAACCTGCTTGAGCATCTTCTGCTCGAATCGGGTCGTCCAGTCCTGCTTGCGCCAGCCGAGGCGACGAAAGCGTTAAATGGAACGATTATGGTGTGCTGGAAAGACTGCCGCGAAGCTGTCCACGCCGTGATCGCCGCCATGCCGCTTCTGCGCCAAGCCTCGCGCGTTTTCATTGTCAATGTAGCCGAAAATGGCGACGATGGAGGCTTGGCTGCCATAGATCGCGTGGCGCGCCAGATGCTCTGGCATGGAATTCATCCGGCGACTTGTCATGTTGACTCAGACGGGCGCTCGGTCGCGGCCACGTTATCATCGGCAGCGCGGGAACTTGACGCGGGTCTCATGGTTATGGGCGCCTTCAGCCGGAGTCCGATGAGCGAGTTCGTGTTTGGCGGCTGTACACAGTCTTTTCTCCGCGCTGCCGACCGCCCCATATTACTGGCTCACTGACCACAGGAAATCGGGTTTTTGCTGCTCGCGGCCCACCGCTTTCAGCCAGGCGGAACCAGCGTAAAAGCGATGACTAGCCCCGCGGCTGCGAGGATTGTCAACGCGATTACGCTCGGCACGGCGAGCCGGCCGCCGGAAAACGTCGCGGCATAACCTGCTTTTGAGAAGATTGTTCGATGACGCCGCGATCAGGATGGCCGGTGCTATGGCAGCATTCGGGACCGCTGCAGCTGAACCCTGGACCAGATTGAGGACAACGGATCGATTCGGTGATCCCGATGATGGCGGCCTACGGACAGCATGGGAAACGTGCGTATGCCGCCGGGGCGTCTGGTCTTGGCGTGTGAGAAGGAATCTTCGAATGCCAGGCCCAAAAAAGCTGAGCCCGAGAAGCAGCGCGAAGTTCGCAAGGGGAGGCGTTGAGATCATCGCTCTTGCTCTCTATTGCACGAGTACGGCCAAATGAACGTTAGGGTCAATCGATCCGCAATCGTGCAAATACGGCCAATTTGATCGAATCCATAGCCAGGGTGAAGAGCAGGGTCGTGCCGATCAGGATGCCGATAATCGATAGCGGCAGAGCGCTCATCATGAAACCGGCTGCGGCCAGCGAGCCCATCAGGATAACGTCGCAAAACGAAGCCAGCACCATGACCGGAGCTGGACGCGAATGCCACAATCGGCCCCGTTCGCGCAGCACGTACACATTGCCTTGCCCCGCGAAACCCAGCATGACGAAGGTCAGAGTTTGCATCTGATCGGGACTGAGGCGCAAGGCGAACCAGCCGGCGCCGAGAATCACCAGCAGATAAAGCAAGCGAAAGGCGCCAAGTGGCAACGCCGCGAGCATGAGATTGCGGACGCGCCAGGCGTTAGGGTAGGGCGACGGTCTGGCGTGGTCAGCCGCCCGCGCCATGGTCACGAAATCGTTGGTCAGCATCGCGAGCGCCTGCAGAAACGGCGTAAGTACGGCGTGGCCGGTCATCACCAGGCCGACGCCGAGCACGATGAGCGTCACGCATTTGTTCACCAGGATCATCAGCGTGTAGGTCAGTACGCGCTGGAACGCAGACCTGCCCTCCTTGATGCAAGCGACAATCCCGCCAAGGCCCGGTTCGGTGAGCACGACGCCGGCTGCGGCTTTGGCGACGTCGGTCGCAGTGGATACGGCAATGCCCATCTGCGCCTGGCGCAATGCCGGCGCGTCATTGGCGCCGTCGCCGCACATGCCAACCGCGTGGCCCTGGCGCTGGAATGCCTTGACCAGCTGAAATTTCTGCTCGGGAAAGACACCCGCATACACGGCAAAATCGCCGGGACCGACGCTGTCGGGAATTGCTCCGGGGGGACAAATTTTGCCGTTGAGCCCGATCGCCTCGGCAACCGTCGCTGCGGTCGTAGCGGCATCGCCGGTCACCATGACGGGAAGCACGCCGAGCGATCGCAGTTCGGCAAGCAGCACCGCCGAATCCGCCCGCGGCGGATCGCCGAAAGCAATGAAGCCAAGCAGCTCGAGCGCTCCAGGGGGGCCGGCGGCGACTGCAAGCGTGCGGTATCCGGCGCGGTCGAGCGCATCGAGTTGTTGGGCAGGTTCGGCACCGATCGGAGCAAATGCGGCGATGGCCGCGGGGGCGCCCTTGATGATGCGGATCTCGCGGCCCTGATCGATAGCCGTCGCCTCGGCCAATTTGGCCGCAGGATCAAACGGCGTGAAAGCCACGACGGTGGGCAGAGCGCGGTCGGCAGTTTGGTGCACTGCCGCCTGCCGGACCGCGGTGTCGATGGGGTCCTCACCCTCCTTCGAGCTGGCAAGCGCGGCGAATGCGAGCACCTCGGCCGCGCCATAGCCCGTTTGCACCGGGCAAACAGCGCCGACTGCAAGTTCGTTGCGAGTGAGCGTGCCGGTTTTATCGCAACACAGTACATCGATCGTCGCCGCCTCATGCAGGGCCGATAAGCGGGTGAGCAGCACACCCTTCATCGCCAGGCTTCGAGCGCCCAGCGCCGCTGCCAGAGTGAACGTTGCGGCAAGCGCAACCGGCACTGCCGATAACATCGCAGTGAGGACAAGCAACGTGATCTGTTGAAGACTGACGTTGATCGCAAGCGCGTACCCGACGATGCCAACCACGATGACGAAATTGACCATGGTCAGATTGCGGACGACCGCCAGCACCGCCTTCTGTTCCGTGCTCTCGACGTGGGCGACGCTTACCAGTTCGGCAGTGCGCCCGAAATAAGTTTTGCTGCCGGTGGCGGTCACCTCGGCAATGGCCTCGCCGCGCCGCACCAGCCCGCCCGCATAGGCAGTTTTGCCGGCTGGCAATTCGACGGGAATCGATTCTCCGGTGAGCATCGAATGGTCGACCAGCAAGGAGCCGCGCAGCAGCGTCAGATCGGCGGGAACGACATCGCCCAGGCAAACCTCCACGACGTCGCCGGGTACCAGCTCTGCTGCTGGGACATCCACCCAAGCCCCATCGCGCTTCACTCGCGATTTCAGCGCTAGCCGCTGTTTGAGCAGCGCCAACGCCGCATCCGCCCGACTTTCCTGCAGTACTCCGAGCACGACATTGAGGATCAGCAACGCCGTTATCAGAACCCCAGTCACTCGCTGGCCGATGGCGATCTGCAGAACGATGGTCGCTTCGAGCATCCAGGGCACCGGTGCCCAAAAATGCCGCACTACTCGTTTGAGCGGGGAAACCCGTTCCTCGACGACGGCATTCGGCCCGAACCCGGCGCGCCGGCGTGCGGCTTCCGCCCACGACAAGCCGGCAAATGCCGCCTGCGCGTCTCGGGCTTTCGATTCGGTCGAAACATTCATTGCAGCATTCTTCGCCGAAGTCTCAGCCAATACAATGTGGACACTAACCGCCGGTGCGACAGTGCCAGCATCACTACCGCGCATCGGCGGATAGGCGGCCGCCCGAAAATTCGGTCCGAGACCTGTTGTCGTGCCCGCTTGCGAGCGTAAGCCACAATTTTGCAACCGCTTCCTCGGCGGAGTGCCCCATTGCGATTGTGGGCGGGTTGGCAGCCACGGCGGTCCAGAGTGCGGCTTCTACAGACAAATGGGCGAAGCGCTCGCCGCATGCTTCGATAAGGTCGGCCAGGTTGGGACAATAATAACCGGCTTCGATCTCGCGGGCGTTATTCTGCAGCTCGTAATGCGTAATGAAAATGCCGCTTCTATGCGACGCCTCGCTCCACTGCGCGTGGGTCTCGTTCGGATAGAATTTTTGGCCGAGCCGAAAGGACCGGATCGGAAAACCGGCGGCCTTCAGTTCCTTTGCCAAGCTGCGGTTCATAGCTGCAAATCTAGTTTGCTTACCCTGATCGCGCACTGCAAATATCGGGTCGTTGATTTAGCTCAATTCGCCGCCATTCAGCGCTTTGATCTAGGTCAACGTCGATCGGCGCGATTGATCCTAGCCACTTGACGAATTGTGCAGCATGTGGCTCCGAGGAGATCGATCATGACCACGCGTCGCCAAGTCAATATCGGTATTCTTTCAACGGTTGCTGCGGGCGCGACGGCGAGACAAGCGCTCGCTCAGGCGCCGAAAGCGATTGCGTTGCCGCAAGCGGCTATGGAAGGCGGCAAGCCGATCATGGTGGCGCTCAAGGAGCGCCAGTCGATCCGCGACTACGCGGATCGGCCGTTAACCGACCAGGACCTTTCGAACCTGCTGTGGGCCGCCTGGGGCGTCAATCGCCCGCAAAGCGATGGCCGCACCGCGCCGCGCTGGCGCGACGCCTATCTGCTGGACATCTATGTCGTCAGGGCCGACGGGGTATGGCTCTACGAGCCCAAGAGCCACCGGCTGCTGTTCCACATGGCCGGCGATTTGCGCGGCCAGACTTCAACTGGCCAGCCTTTCGTGGCCACCGCTCCGCTCAACCTTGCTTATGCTGTCGACATGTCAAAGATCACGGGCGAATCGGAGAACGACAAGAATGCGACCGCGGGGGCAACTGCCGGGGTGACAGCGCAGAACGTCTATCTGTTTTGCGCATCAGCCGGGCTTGCGACAGTTTTCCGTGAAAGCGTGCCGGCGGCACTGGCGAAGACATTGAAGCTTCCGCCGGGCCAGATCATACAATTCGCGCAGACTGTGGGTTACCCGAAGGCCTGATCGAGCGCGGATGCATACGGCGCGGTCGATCTGCCCTGCCTGGCGCAGATGCTGTCAATGCGCAAATTCCACACGCACGCGCATGGCGTTAGCCGTTTTTGGCGAACACCCCTCTCGGCTCAATCCAAATGTGATGCTCGCTGCCGTCGATCGTTCCACATTTCATACAGCGACACCGCGAGCAGCAGCGCGCCGCAGACGATGCCATTTGCAACGGGCGCGAACCCCGATATTGCGAACGAGGAGACGATCAGCCACGCCCCAAGAACGATGTTGATCCATTCCTCCCAGACTCGGAGCGTATAGAAGGTGACCAATTCGAAGGTGATGACCAGGGCGCCGACCACGAGAAAATTCTCTGCCGCCCTGGAATCGTCCACCTGCAGGGCCCATGGCGAAGCGAATAGCCAAAGGCCGATGACGAGCGTGGTCCAATCCTCCCACCCCTCCGGCATCGAAAACGCTGCAATTCTCATGTTTTTTTCTACCTGCGTTGAGTGTCCGTTAGTAGGACTTGAGCGACATATCCATATCGAAGACGGCGGCATGCAAGACCGCGCGCTCCACTTACGCCCGGCCTCAACGCGGCTCTTGATCCAGATCAAGGAGCCACCATGGCTTAGGGCATAACTGCTGCAATTTGCAGGAACGTCCGACGTCACGTGGGTTTCAGCCTCTCCCATAGAGAGGTACGCTTGCTCTGATATTCTAAACTCAGGGGATGATGATGGCTACTCGGCGCAAAAGAACGGCACGAAAGAGAAAATCGAAAGGCAGCCACGCGCGCACCAAAGCGCGCAAAAAATCCGTTGTACGCGTTGCATCCAACAGGAGAGAAAGGAGCGCAAACAAGCGTATTTCCAAGACCAATCGTAAGCGTGCGTCTAGTCGATCTCAAGCCCGGCGACAATCGCAAGGCACAGTGCCTGTTGTGCAAGACACTATCGTAGACATAGTTGATGAGCCGTTCCCCGGCGTGGTGCGCGTGACTGAAATTGAAGAGGTCAGTGTGGCCACGCGAGATAAGCAGAAAGGGGAATAGGCCTTAGCAAAGACAAACACACGGCCACGGAGCTGTTGGTGGGCTAACGAAACCTATCGGCAGGAAGTGAACACGACAGCTAGCTCCACGGCTGTGCGACGCACTACCGCGATTCGCACCGGAGTTGACGAATGCCGAACGCGCTCGAGCATAGCCACGATCAACAGGCGATCCGCGAGCGCCTCTCCCAAGGCCCGCACAGAAATTACCTGCGGGACTGGATTTATGGCGGCATCGACGGCACCGTTACCACGTTTGCGATCGTCGCCGGGGTCGTGGGCGCGGACCTGTCCGCGGCGGTCATGCTGATATTGGGATTCGCCAATCTCGTCGCCGACGGCTTTGCCATGGCGGCTGGTAATTACAGCGCTACCAAGGCCGAACGGGACGATTATGAGCGCGTGCTCGCAGTAGAGCGCCGGCACATTGAACTTGAACCGGAAGGCGAACGCGAGGAAATCCGTCAGATTTTCGCGGCGAAGGGGTTTTCAGGCGACGATCTCGAACGGGTCGTCAGCGTGATTAGTTCCGACCGGACGCTGTGGACAAAGACGATGGCGACGGAGGAGTATGGTCTTTCGCCCGCTTTGCGGTCGCCCATGGTAGCAGCGTTGAGCACCTTCGCTGCGTTTATTCTATGCGGCTCCGTGCCGCTCGTTAGCTATCTCGCGACTGGCGGTCTTATCGCCTGCGTAGTCGCCACCGGAGCGACCTTCTTCGGCGTCGGCGCCGTCAAGAGCCGCTGGTCGCAAGCCGGATGGTTGCGATCCGGGCTGGAGACATTCATCATCGGCATGGGCGCCGCTATCCTGGCATTTGCGATGGGTTTTGCGCTGCGCGCATCTTTCAGCTTCTCAATTACTTGATCGCGAGGCAGGGCAAGGTCGACGTCCGGCGATGGCGTACTTCGCATTTGTTTCAAATCAATGCGGCTCCTTGCAGGCATGCATACTTTTGAAAATGGGGCGCCGATCGTAGGTCCTTGCGCCTCGTCTCCGACCGGGCGGGCATCGGAGATATGGAGCAGCACGCGGAAATATTCGGAGGGCAGCCCACGACGCGCGAATTGGCGCGACCTCTTGGCGCTGGTGCTATTATCCGCTTTGGATTGGCGGCAAAGCAAATGTTGGATCCTTTCGCGCTCGCAAGGCAGCCGGAAATTACACTCTCGCCAGCGATGTTGCCAGCTTATGCATTGCGCACGACCATGCGCATGCTCGCAGCGTTAGTGGCTTCATTGGCTTTTACGTTCACTTACGGCACTTTGGCGGCCAAGAGTCGCCGAGCGGAAATGGTGCTGATTCCACTGCTGGACGTGCTCCTCTATCGCCGCCCCGGCACTGGCCACAAAGTTCAGGCCTTCATCGCCGATAATCTGACAGGTAAAGAGGGCCGCGGATAATCTCCTCTGGGTATGACCTTGATTTAGGTCGATACTGACGCATTGAGGCACGATTAAACTGCATGTTTAAACAGGAAGCGCTTCGCTATGCCAAATTCTGTTTATTTTGCAGAACGTGCTGCGCACTATCATACACTTGGGATGGCGGCATCTAACGCTAGCAATGCTGAAAGCCTGTTTGGTCTCGCCGCCGCGAGTACAGATACGACATCGCTTGATATTGGCTATCTACTTGGCTGTCAGACGGCTTACGCGGCGTTTCACGGTAGGGCCCTGGTTTGATCCAAGTCAATGTCGGGTGCCGGGAAAAAACGTAGTTTATTATTGTTACGTGAATTAACAGCTGAGAGGATGTGCTATGGCCGAACCGACCAAATTGCCCGTAAAGGCTGAAAAAAATTCCCCTACCGCGCCAATGTGGCGGCCATTCGAGAACCTTCGCAGCCAAATAGATCGCCTGTTTGATGAATTCGACAGCGGCTTTTGGCGTGCGCCGTTCCGCCAGATCGAAGCCACGTTCGGGAAAATGCCTGCCGTAGACTTCAGCGAGACCGAAAAAGCCTATGAGGTCACTGCGGAATTGCCCGGCATGGACGAAAAGAATGTCGAAGTGAAGTTGATCAATCACACTTTGACTATCAAGGGTGAGAAGCGCGACGAGAAAGAGGAAACGAAGAAGGACTACTACATGCACGAGCGAAGTTTCGGCTCATTCCAACGCACCATCACAGTGCCCGAAGGCGTCGACACGGACAAGGTCGAAGCCAGCTTCAGGAAGGGCGTGCTCACCGTCACTCTGCCCAAGAATGCAGAGGCGCAGAAGCCGGAAAAAAAGATCACCGTCAAAGCGGCGTGACTGCTTCGCAACACGGCTCGGATCATTCAGTATCCGAGCCGTGCCGAGCTCTCCGATCACTGATTAAGCTATCTCTCCGCTAGCGAAGGCTAGGAAGACGATGTGCTTCTTGGCCCAGCGAGCTTCGTCACGGCCGGGATAACTGGCACCATTTGAATTGTTGCACTCACCCGCGTCAGTGAGCTGCGAGAACTGCCCTTGGCGGCCATGCCTCTGCTGTTCGCCTTCCAACAATGTATCGAGGGATTGTTGTGGCTAAGCCTACCCCAGGCGCCCAATGGTTATCTCTCGGCAGCCCTGACGATCCTCTATCTGTTTTTCGCGGAAGCATTTTGGCCCCTGTACGCACCAATCGCCGTATGGCTGATTGAGCCCAATGAGTACCGTCGGCACCTTATGGTCATCTGCTTGGGCGTGGGTGCCGGTGTCGGAGCTTATTTGCTCTGGTGGATTCTTGGCCACCCGCACTTCGCGACAATTTCGGGGGGGCCCATCATATATACGTTACGGAATATCGCCATTCGGACGCGCTCGGGGCTGCATATCTCGTGGCAACCGGGCTTCCACTCTTGCTGTCGTCGCAGCGCAACGTCGTTGTTCTCGGCGCAATTGTTGTTGCAGGTTTGATCGTTGCTTATGCCTTCTATTGGGAAGCCTTCGTTTCGGTGTGGTGCTTTTTCGCGGCGGCAGCGAGTGCTGCAATTCCGTGCCATTTTGAATGGTCACGGCGGAGCCGTCGGCAGATGGCGAAGGCGTGAGTTAGCTGGAATGTCTGTCCTTGTCCCTTGACTGTCGCAGGACTGCCGGTCGCTTTTTCGGGCAAAGCACGAGACCCCTTATGCGAACCCAGATCAATTGTGCGTGTGGCCCTCTTGGACCAATGGTTTCCGGCAAGAACTAGTGCGACCATGTAGCAAGTGCGCACTAGGTCGCTGCGAAGGCTGCCATTGACGAGGCATTTTGAGTTCCGATGTTCCTCGGAGCGAGCGTGCCCGGCCGCCGTTCGAGAGAGGGAGAGCATCCATGCGAGCTACGGATGAAAGGTGTTGCAAAAGCGTGCTGAACCGCCGCAACGTGCTTCTTGCCAGCACCGCCTTAGTTGTTGCGCCGGCATTGGCATCGACAACAATCATAGACGTAGCTCACGCTCAGGCAGTTGGGACGCAATCCAAAGTTAGTGAGCAAGAGGCGCACGCCATCGGCGCTGACGCGTACCTGTATTTCTATTCGCTTATATCCGCCGACATTACACGACTAGTGTCCACCAACATCGAGCCCGACAAAGAGCCGATGAAGGGGCCAGCGAACACGTTTCTGAATGCCGCGAGCTACCCGCCCGCCGACCTTAAACTGGTGGTCAGGTATAATTTCGATACGCTCTATTCCATCGCCTATCTGGATATGACCAAGGAAGCTATGGTCGTTTCTTCCCCCGATACAAATGGCCGCTATTTTCTTCTCCCAATGCTCGATCTATGGACCGACGTGTTTGCTTCTCCGGGCTGGAGAACAACTGGCACGCAGGCAGCAAATTATTTGGTAACTCCACCCGGCTGGAGCGGCACTGTTCCGCCGGGAATGACCAGGATCGACGCTCCCACCCCTCACGTCATAGTCATTGGGCGCACCAAGACTGATGGTCCGGCGGACTATGATGCGGTCCACAAAATTCAGGCCGGTTACAAAGTCACTCCAATTTCGCAATGGGGCAAACCTTCCCAGCCGCCGACCGTCAAAGTCGATCCAACCATCGACATGAAAACGCCGCCAAAGACGCAGGTCGATACGATGCCCGCAGGTCGTTACTTTGCTTACGCGGCCGAGCTTCTTAAGGTCAACCCGCCGCACATCACCGACCAGCCGATGATTGCGCAATTGAAGAAAATCGGCTTCGAAGTCGGGAAGAGCTTTGACTTCGACAAGGCCGATCCCGCTATTCAAAAGGCGCTCGTATCGGCTCGGGAAGACGCGCAGAAACTTATGGCGTGGAAGATACCGACGCTGGCACGCGTGGTGAATGGATGGTCGATGAACACCGACACCATGGGCGTTTACGGCAATTATTACCTCAAGCGCGCCATTGTCGCACAGGTGGGCCTCGGAGCAAATTTGCCCGAAGACGCCATCTATCCCCTCAACCTGGGCGACGAGAGCGGCAAGCCGCTCGACGGATCGAATAAATACACGCTCCACTTCGACAGAGGTGAAACGCCACCGGCGAATGCGTTCTGGTCGGTCACGCTTTACGACTCTGAAGGCTTTCAGGTTGCAAACCCCCTCAATCGGTTTGCCGTCAGCAGCTGGATGCCATTCAAATACAACGGAGATGGGTCGCTTGACCTTTATTTCCAGAATGAGAGCCCCGGCGCGGACAACGAAGCGAATTGGCTTCCAGCCCCGAAAGGCCCTTTTAACCTGACCATGCGCCTTTACGCCCCCAAATCAGAGGCCCTGACTGGCAAGTGGAACCCGCCACCAGTCACGAGAATTCAAGGGGCGTCTAATCTGATAGCGCAATAAGCGGGAGCGTCGGACACCTCCCGCGCTGCATCAATGTCGGCTCATAGCCCGTCGCGTCATTTTATTGCTGCGCGGAAACTCGGGCGCTTTTTAATCTAAGCGGACATCGGGTGGAATTTTATAAGTACACGGCCTAGTGCTGTCTGCGATCCTTTTGGTGTTTGCGGCGATCTTTTGTAACTTAATTGCTTTGTGCAGGGCTTACTCTGAGTCACGTTTGGCTCGTCCACTCCATCGTGCTTTTGCCGGAGATTTTGGTTCGAACCATGCGTCTGATATTCGCCCCATGCCAGAAGCGCGGCAAAGAGCGTAGACGCCGTGACAATTCCGGACAGAATAACGGCGCCTGTGGGCGTCATGACTATCTGCCATCTTCTATTTACAATTATCTCGAATGAGATCAGTCAATTGGCTTTGACTTGCGTGAAATCACTCAGAGGTTCGTGACAAAGCGGCCCATATTTAAAGGGGGCATTGCCGCCAAATCCCGTTTTTTACAAATCCGCGGCGATGAAATGTGTTACCTTGGGCCTGCCGCCGAGGTGAAAACGGTGAACCGCGTCCTGGACGACGCGATCGGCATTGGTAACGCGTTCATGCTGGCGCAAGTGCTCCATCCAGGATTCGACCAGGAAAGTTTCGACGATGCGGCCTTCCTCTGCGGCGTCGTCGAAGACCCCCCATGCATAAGCTCCGTCGCGGCGCCGCTGATGTTCGAGCCGCGCTAGGGCTTTGAGGAAAGCGATCCGGTCCTTGGGATTGATGCGATATTCGACCGTGACCAAGACCGGTCCGCGATCCTCATCGATCGCTTGTTTGGTGATCGGGGCCGGCCAATGCATCGATGGCGTCAGATCGGCACCGGCGCCCGTCTGCAACTTCCAACGCCAGGTCAACGGGACGGCGATGACCGCGCCGGTGGCGGCGAGAAAATGCGCTGCTGGCAAGCCAACCCAGTCGGCAACTGCGCCCCACGCGGCGCTGCCAACGGTGAGGCAGCCGAAGAACACAGTGGTGTACAAAGCAAGGCCGCGGCCGCGCACCCAATCAGGCAGCGCTACCTGCGCCGATACGCTGAGCGTCGCTAGCGCTGCAATCCAGGTCGCGCCTGCGATGAGGCTGGCGCCAAGCGCAATAAGGGGCTCCTGCGCGAGGCCATACAGCACCATTGCCAAGGCTTGGCCGAGCGCGCCCAGCGCCATGAGCCGATCTGGCCCGAGCTTCGACTTCAGGTAAGGCAAAAACAACGCAGCGCCGACAGCACCAGCGCCAATGACGCCGAGCAGTACGCCATAGAGACCCGGACCGCCGCCGATCTGCTCGCGCGCGACCAGCGGCAGGAGCGCCCAATAGGCGCTGGCGAAAAGAAAAAATCCGATCGCCCGCATCAAAGTCCGGCGCAGATGCCGGTTATGTCGGGCGTAGCGCAAGCCCGTCATTATCGCGCCGCCGAAACGCTCGGCCGGCAGCAACGTCTTGGGTCGCCTCGGCTCACGCCACCACAGCAGCGACCCGACAATGGCGAGATTGGAGATGGCGTTGATCCAGAACGGCATGGCGATACCGAACCAGGCGATGCTGGCACCGCCGAGCGCCGGACCGAGCGCCCGCGAGACATTGACGCCGACGCTGTTGGCGGCGATCGCGGGCGACAAATCGTGCTTGGGCACAAGCAGCGGCACGACCGCCTGCCAGGCCGGTACTGTGAGCGCACCGGCAGCGCCGATGAGGAAAGTGGAGAGCAATAAATTGCCGGCCGTCGCCAATCCGAGCGACACCACCACAGCGTAAGCCGCACAGACGGCGGTAGTGACTGATTCAACCACGATCAGGTAACGGCGCTTGTCGAAGATATCGGCCAGGGCGCCGGCCGGTATAGCAAAAAGACAAATCGGCAAGGTACTGGCCGCTTGCACCAGCGCGACGATCAACGGGTCGGGATTGAGGTTCGTCATGAGCCAGCCGCAAGCGGCGCTATACATCCAGCCGCCGACGTTGGAGACCAGCGTCGCCGTCCAAATCACCGCGAACGTCGCGTGTCGAAACGGCGCGGCGAATGAGGTTGTCGTAATTGCCGTCGAACTGACCGATGGCGATTTTGCCATCATCGTCTCCTCTCGTGGCCGGCCTGGGGCGGCTGCCGTGGCGCCTCTTCAGCGCCGTGCATTCAGGGTCTCGCATTAAAGGCTTAAAAAGCCTAACGAAAGGAGGCCCGACCGATTTGATCTCGCTCAAAGCGCACTCCAGTACGCACATTAGTCTTTATTCTCCGATCCGGCGCTGGATGTGTTCTCCAAACGACAGCATGGGTCAGCTTGTGCAAGCCGAGCAAGCGCCATTCGGAGTTACGACGAATGCGAACAAAAAAATTCATTCGCGACGTCCTGCTGAGCGTGGTGACAGGGCTGGCACCATTCGTTGTGCCAGCAGGTGCTGAAGATCTTGAATATGATAGGTTTGGCGTTTGGTCCATTGTGTATGTAGATGCTGTCAATTCAAATAGTTGCAGTGCGTTCACCACTTTTTCGGATCAGACAGTTATCCAAATAGCCCGGGTACAAACTCCATCCAACGTAGCATGGGCGATATTCCTTTCGAACGCCGAATGGAATTCAAAGTTTGCCGCCAAATCACAGGTGACGCTGTCGTTGGTGACAAGTAAGTCTTGGTCGTCGACGTTCAGAATCACCACCAATAAAGCAGGTGATAAACCGGTGCTGGTATCTCTGGTATCGACAGGTCTCATAAGCAGCATCGCCGATGCCAATGCGCTGTTCATTCTCGACGACAAGAACGAGCCACTCACCGGATCGTTTAATTTGAACGACAGCCGACATGCAATAGCCGCTGTTGAACATTGTGTTCGCGAACACCCGCTATCTGCAACGTCTGGGCCTGCCGGTTAAATGGGCGCGGCCTTTGTCACCACCAAAGCAAAAGGCTTGAGGGTGGGGCTGTCGATCTCGCGCACTATTATCGAAACCCATGGCGGTCAGATCGTAGCTGAGTCTAATCCCGACGGCGGAACGGTATTTCGTTTTATCCTGCGGGGTCATCACTAGCGAAATGCTGGAATCCTAACACGCGATGGCTAATACTGGCTCGTTTCGGCCGAATGAAAGCCCTAGACGCACAGGCCGATTCTACTGAGGCGACGGGATTAAGGCCAAGCGCGGCTGGTTCGCGGCGCCAGTCGAGCGAATGGCCGGGAAATCGTCGGCGGTGAGCGTTTCTCGCTCGAGCAGCAGACCGGCACCTGCATCGAGGTCGCGCTGCCGCTTCTGCAGAATTTCACACGCGCGATCGAACGCCTTCGCCAGCAAGTCACGCACCGCGACGTCGATCTCGCGGGTCGTGATGTCGGCGGCTTGAACATGTTTGGCGCTCGGCATCGGCATGAAGGGCTGCGGCTCAGGCATGTAGGTCCGCTGCCCGATCTTTTCGTCCATGCCGTAGCGCGTCACCATTTCGAGAGCGATTTCGGTGGCGCGCTGCAGATCGTCGGCGGCCCCGGTGGAGATGTCGCCGTCGAAGATAAGCTGTTCAGCGGCCCGGCCCCCCATCAGCACGGCTATCCGATTCTCCAGATTCGACCGGCCCAGCAGAAAGCGGTCCTCGGTAGGCCGCTGGATCGTATAACCGAGTGCGCCGACGCCGCGCGGGATGATGGAGACTTTCTGCACTGGATCGAGCCCGGGCAAGCTCGCCGCGACCAGCGCGTGACCCATCTCATGATAGGCGACGCGGCGCCGTTCATCGGGGCTGAGCACGCGGCTTTTTTTCTCCAGTCCGGCGACGATGCGTTCGATGGCCTCGGTGAAATCGTTCAGGCTCACCGCGGCAGCATTGCGTCGCGTCGCGACGATGGCTGCTTCGTTAACCAGGTTCGCGATATCGGCTCCCGTGAACCCGGTCGTCAGGCCGGCGATCGCGTCGAGATCGATGTCGGCGGCAAGCTGTACTTTGCGTACGTGAACCTTCAAGATCTCGAGGCGGCCCCTGCGGTCGGGCCGATCGACCAACACTTGGCGGTCGAACCTGCCGGCGCGTAAGAGCGCCGGATCGAGAGTTTCCGGACGGTTGGTGGCCGCCAGCAGGATGACGCCTGCGCTCGGATCGAAGCCGTCGAGTTCGGCCAGAAGCTGGTTGAGAGTCTGTTCCTTCTCGTCCATGCCACCGCTAAACGGGGCGGACACTCGGCTGCGGCCCAGCGCATCAAGCTCGTCTATGAAAATGATGCAGGGTGCAGCTTTGCGCGCCTGATCGAACAGATCGCGTACCCGCGCCGCGCCGACACCGACGAACATCTCGACGAACTCGGAACCGGAGATCGAGAAGAACGGCACGCCGGCTTCCCCGGCGACTGCCTTGGCCAGCAGCGTCTTACCCGTGCCTGGCGGGCCGACCAGCAGCACGCCCTTCGGTACCCGCGCCCCCAGCCGGCCGTAGGCCTTCGGGTCGCGCAGGAACGCGACCAGCTCCTGTAATTCGAATTTGGCCTCGTCGACGCCGGCTACATCCTTGAACGTCACCTTGGTATCGGTCTCGACAAAAATTTTGGCGCGTGATTTGCCCACCGTCATCAAGCCGCCAAACCCTTGCTTTTCGGCAATGCGCCGGAACAGAAACATCCAAAATAAATAGAAAATGACGACTGGGATGACCCACGACAAAATAGTCTGCAGCATGCCGCTTGGCGGAGCGCCATTGACGGTGACTTGGTGGCTCGCAAGTTTGTCGAAGATTTGCGGATCGACACGCACGACGTAGAACTCGCGCTTACCGTCCGGGAGCGGCTCCTTCAGCGTACCTTGGATGGAGTCAGTACCGACCGTGACCTCGGCGACCTTGTTCTGATCGACAAGCGACTCGAATTGACTGTACGGGATGGTCTCCACTTGCGAGTAGCTGGCCCAAAACGCTTGAAACAGGAGCACGCCGAAAATGGCGGCGAGCACATACCAGATGATGATCTGGCGTTTGCGGGCATCCGGCTCCATGTCCTAAGCACCTCTCTCCCTGCCCCGCGGGATGCAGGGGCGAACAGCCCAAAATGTCACGTGAGGACACCCTGGCATTGATGTAGCGCAAAGGTGCGGATCTAAGCCTGCGGTAGAAAGCATGGCTGCGCAACGGTGTTGTGAGGAGGCCGCGATGAGGTTCTTGGTGCTCGCTGTCGTTTTCGTCGCCGGAGTCGTCGCAATTGGAAGCGGCGCAAGAGCGCAGAATTATCCGTGGTGCGCGTACTATGGTAATGATTTTGGCGGCTCTTCAAATTGCGGGTTCACGACGTTTGAGCAGTGCATGGCCACGCTCGGCGGCATGGGCGGATTCTGCAATCGCAATACGCAGTATGTGTCGCCTCCCGGACCATATCCTGCGGCGTCTGATCGACATCGTATTTATCGTCGGCGATGAATACGCCCGCAGAAGATCAGGCCCGCTGCGGTTCATGTGCTGCCGCGATCCGCGATACGTCCCGTTCTTGGCTGAGCTGTTACACCGCCATCTGCAGGGGAAACTGCCGTTCGTAAGCATTTTTCGAATTGAAGGAATGCCACTTATAGGAATTGCTAGCCGGGAAACAACGTTTCTAAATTGATCAAAGCTAAAGATCACCGCCTACACCAGCTAGTTTGCATGGCGGCCGCTCATCTGGAGGCATGTTATGGCGCAAAATGTGGGCCAACGCGCGTGGCCGGCGTGGCTCCATGAATTCCGGCATGAAATGCGACGGTCAGGAAGCGAAATTCAGGTAGAGCAAGACCAATGGAAAACAGCCTGCGCTCCCGACTGGCTTACGACGGTCGGTCTAGGGCCGTGCATTGCCGTGATCATCCTTAATCATATCAGAAAAGAGCATGGCTATCTCATGATGCCGGAATTTCCTCCACAAAGTCTACGAATTTGAGTAGAATGATTGCTGCTCCGTCCAAAGCGCGAAGAAGTATCGACAAAATTGATGTCCAGATTCTTGGGGGAGAGTTCTCTATAAACTTCATAAAGGCTGCCGTGTTGGCAGACAGAAAATGTACAATGCAGCTTGTGAGAAAGATTTTTCCCAAGGTAAAGGTGACATGGGGCCCGGCCGAATTTTTCGAAGCTTATTTCCAAAAACTTCGTTGGAAAGTAACTAAGAGATGACAGATTTACGGCAACCTGACGCCCGTGAGGAACAGGCCAGCCGCCGCGTGGCTGACGGAGGTGGGCGGATCAAGCACCACGAGGCTTAGGCCTACGGAACGGCATCGCTGCGTCCCCGAGCGCGAAGGCGACTGACGGCGCGCGCCAGAGCTTTGATTTAATTCAACGTCGATCGAACATGATTGGTCATAGTCAATTTGTCGAATTGTGTAGCATGCGGCTATCAGGAGACCGATCATGACCACGCGTCGCCGGGTCGACATCGGTATTCCCAAGAGCCACCGGCTGCTGTTCCACATGGCCGACGACTTGCCGGCCAGACTTCAACTGGCCAGCCTTTCGTGGCAACTGATAGACCCCGGAGAGCGTTAAAGCTCATGTAGGTTTGCGCATCTTGGGGCCTCACCGTGCTCGGGCTGGCGAGGCCGCTAGGGGTTGATCCAGCGAATTTCCGGCGCTTTGCGCGGCACCGGCGGCGGTGCTGCTTTGGGATGCCCGACGATGATCGGGGCGATGGGCTTACATGTGGCCGGCACCTTGAGCACCATCTTACCCTCGGGCGTGCCGAGCCAGCCTTGCGCAAAACCGATCCAGCACGTGCCGAGCCCTGCCGCGCGCGCCGCAAGCATGAGATTCTCCGCAGCAAGAGCGCAGTCTTCGACGGCCCATGGGATATCGGCGGTGCTGCAGATCACGATAAGCGCCGGGGCGTGATAGAAGATGTCGAAGGTTTGATCGTTCAATATCTGCTCGAAATGATGCGAAACGAGGCCGATAGGCGAACTTCTCAACATATAAGCCTTGGCTTCGCGAGAAATCTTGCCAAGCGTGACTTTGTCGCGCACCACGCAAAACGACCAAGGCTGCTGATTGACCGCACTTGGCGCCTGGACGGCCGCGTCGATGAGACTCACGATAGCCACTTCGTCGACCGCCTCGGCTGTGAATTCCCGCGTCGCACGGCGTGTGTAAATTGCTTCTTTGAGATCCATTGCCAACTCCATTATTTCCCTTCTAATTAGCTTATGCCTGGTCTCTGGCCGCCCATTCGATCTCGGCTAATGTACGCAGATGACCGCAGGCAAAATTGACCGAGATCAAATGCACCGTCTCGGCTTGAGGTCAGGCGATTTTGGTTCGCAACCCTCTTGGTCGCAAAACCGACGGATGTTCGCGGTCCGCTTTCGGTGCGACCCAATGCGGCTCCGCGGCGGGCAGCGCAGGCTCCGGAGCGCTGAACATGCCGTTCCTGCCAATGCAAACGACCAGGGCGGCAGCCATAGCCGCGACGACGACGATTTTTAGATGCGTCGTACGATCGAGGCTATACAGCGAGCAATTCATGACGACCCCGGCACCCCTGCCACAGCATGAACAAATGGCGACCCGTTTTTTGCCCGCCGACGGCTCGCGATTGCGGACTGATTTACGCCGGGCGCTCGGTGTCAGGATTTCGCCCACCAAGAAGATCGGCAATACAGGGTACTTCGGCGATCTGCCAACCGTCCGAATCACGACTGATCAGGGCGAGGTCTCTTTCTGCTGCTTTACGCGTTTCGAACAGGCCATAGTCTTGGAACTTGCCGTCCACGATCCGGTAGATCAGGTGCAGCACGGTCACGGGCATGCGTCCGCTCTTGTCGTTGCCGTGCGCCGTCATCACCACCTCCTCATCTTGTGACGCCACGGGCAGGCGTCACAACTCGGCTTTTTATCGCTGCCGCGCTGGCATCATCTGCCCGAAAAGCTCAGCCGCATGTGTCCGTTGCATCCCAAGTCATATTGCCGGACACTGCGGAAATAAATTCCGGAATTGTCCCTAAGGAGGGTTCCTTAGCCAAACCATCATCGCCGATGGCATCCGATGCGAGGTAAAGCGCGGGCCCAACGAGCATCTTGACATGGATCAAGGACCCCTCAGGCCAGACGCCTGATCAAGTTCAGGTATCGGGTCGGTTCTGTACGCGATGAGGAGCGCGTCACATGCAAACTCAGGTCCAAATCGATTTCCAAGGCGTGGCCAAAACTCCGGCGCTCGAGGCATCAATCGCCGAGCACGTCGGCGAGCTTGAGCAGCGCTGGGGCCGCATCACCGCGTGCCGCATCGTCCTCAAAGGGCCCGGTGGCCGCCATCGCAGCAGCGGGCTCTACGATGTCCGTGTTCAACTTGCCCTGCCCGACGGCCGGGAAGTCAACATGGCCAGAACGCCGTCGGCCGACGAGCGTCATGCCGACCTCACGTTCGCGCTTAATGACGCTTTTAAGCACGCTCGGCGACAGCTGCAGGATCGCGTGCGGCGCGCGCGAGGGCAGGTGAAGCGCCGCGAGGAACAGCCGATCGGCAAGGTGGTCCGCATCGATCCGTCCGGAGATTTCGGTTTTCTACAGACGCGCGACGGTCAAGAGCTCGATTTTCATCGCAACAGCATGCTCGGCGACGGGTTTGCGCGGCTGCGCGTCGGCTCGCGTGGCAGATTCGCCGAAGAGAGCGGGGAAAAGGGCACCCAGGCAAGCACGATACGGCTGCTCGGCAAGCATGCGTTGCGGGCGTGAACGCCATGTACGATCCCGCAGGCGGTCGATCTCCCCATTTGTCATTTCTGTGGCCGGCGTTAGCAGCGGCAGCGGCCAGGGATCTGGCTGACTTCACGGCAAAGCAGTTCGCGAATTTGGCCGTAAGTGTCGCAGGGGAGCGGCCAAAGGAACCGCAATGGGCGACGCCTCACACTATCGCGCTTGAACTGAAGACTGTGCGGCTGCGCGATTTCAGCACGTCTGCCGCGATACAGCCGGTCCTGATCTGCGCTCCCTTTGCGCTGCATGGTGCAAGTATCGCCGATCTCGCACGAGGCCACAGCTTGGTCAGTACGCTGCGCGAGGCCGGGTTGCGGCGGTTGCTGGTGGCGGATTGGCGTTCGGCGACGCCCGACATGCGCTTTCTCGGTATTGATGATTATATCGCCGACCTGAACGTGCTGATCGATAAGATCGGAGCTCCAATCGATCTTATCGGCCTCTGCCAGGGCGGCTGGCTGGTGCTGATCTACGCCGCGCGATTTCCCGGAAAAATCCGTAAGCTGGTTTTGGTCGGCGCGCCGATCGATACGGCTGCGGCACCGTCAGCCCTTTCGAGCCTGGCCGAGGCCACGCCGCCGGCAGTGTTTCATGAGCTGGTGCAGTTGGGCGACGGGCTCTTGTCCGGGCAAAGAGCGCTGAATTTTTGGGGGCCGGCCTCGTTCACGGCCGAGGACGTTCGCGAGCTGTTGCATTCGGAGGAGGCGATCGGGTCCGAAGCGTTTGCCGACCTAAACGCTGCGTTCAAGACATGGTACGATTGGACGGTCGATCTGCCCGGGCAGTTTTTTCTGGAAACCGTAGAGAAGCTTTACAAGCGTAATGAGCTTGCGTCCGGCGCGTTCGTGGCGCTTGGAGAAAAGATCAATCTCGGCGACGTGGCGAAGCCGATATTTCTTTTGGCCGCGCGCGACGATGAGTTGGTGGCGCCGGCGCAATTGTTTGCCGTCGAGCGGCTTGTCGGCACGCCATCCTCTCAGCTGCGCAAGGCGGTCGCGCCCTGTCGGCATCTTGGGCTGTTCGTCAGCAAGGGCGTCCTTAACGATGTTTGGCCGAGAATTGTCCATTGGCTGGCCGAGGCAACGACGGCATCTAAGCTCATTGCATGAGCACGTACGCGCCCGGGGCATCGGCAAGCGGCGGGTAGCCGGCCTCCGGTGCGCCAATCGGTGGCACGGTCGTTAGCGAGCCGGAATGATGCTTGAGCCAGATCACCCATTCTGGCCACCAGGATCCATCTTTCCGTTGCGCCTGCGCCAGAAAGCGCTCGGGATCGAGATAGTTCTGGTCGGCCTTTTTCACTCCCAAGCGGAAGCTACGGCCTGGATGGCCAGGCTCCGAGACTATTCCGGCGTTATGGCCGCCGCTCGTGAGCAGGTAGGTCACCTCAGTTTCGGTCTGCAGATTGATTTTGTAGGTCGATCGCCACGGCGCCACATGGTCGCGCTCGGTGCCGACGGCAAAGATCGGCAGTCGAAGGTCCATCAAAGCGACCGGCTTGCCTCCGGCGACTAAGCGGCCTTCCGCCAGGTCGTTGTCGAGGAACAGCTTGCGCAAATAATCCGAGTGCATGCGATAAGGCATGCGGGTCGCGTCGGCATTCCATGCCATCAGGTCTGTCATCGGCGCACGCTCGCCCAGCAAATAGTCGTGGACCAGGCGCGACTACACCAGATCATTGGAGCGTAGCATTTCGAACGCGCCGGCCATTTGCCGGCTGTCGAGAAAGCCTTGCTCCCACATCATGTCCTCAAGAAATGCGATCTGGCCTTCGTCAATGAACAGCATCAGCTCGCCGGCCTCGGTAAAATCGGTCTGCGCGGCGAACAGGGTGAGAGTGGCAAGTCGATCGTCGCCGTCGCGGGCGAGGGCAGCCGCGGCAATCGCCAACAACGTGCCGCCGAGGCAATAGCCGACGGCGTGGACGTGACGATTCGGTACGATGTTGGCGATGACATCCAGAGCGCTGGTGATGCCTAGCGTCCGATAATCCTCCACACCAAGGTCGCGATCCTCCGGCCCCGGATTCTTCCAGGAAACCATGAAGACCGTGAAACCCTGCTCGGTGAGATATTTCACCAGTGAATTATGGGGCGACAGATCGAGGATGTAATATTTCATGATCCAGGCCGGCACGATGAGAACCGGCTCGGGCCGCACCTGGTTGGTAGCTGGCGCGTACTGGATCAGCTCGATCAGGCGATTGCGGTAGACCACCTTGCCAGGTGTCATGGCCACATCCCGGCCAACCGCAAACTTTTCGCAGCCGACCGGCTTTTTGCCGCCGACAGCGCGTTCCCAGTCTTCGAGGAAATTTTGCCGACCCTGGATAAAGTTCAACCCGCCGGTAACGACCGTGCGGTGAAGAATTTCGGGATTGGTAAGCGGAAAATTTGACGGGGCGACCATGTCGAGCAACTGGCGCGACACGAACTCCACCATCTCCTCATGCCGCTTGGTGACCCCCCGCAATCCTGTGGTCGCATTGTGCCACCATTGCTGCTGCAGAAGAAAACTCTGATAGAACAGGTTGAACGGCCAAGTGTGCCAAGCCGCCCCGGCGAAGCGCCAGTCCTGCGGCAGCGGTTCAATGCATGGCGCGGTCTTGCTTCCCTCCATTGCGCTGCGCAGAGCATAGTTGAACAGCCGGACGGTCTTGCGCGCCGCCTTATCGGCGAGCTGCATGCGCTTGCCCGGAGCATAAGCTAGGTGAGTGATCCAGTCCCAGTAGGCCTGCGCAAGCGCTGCCGGTGAGAGCCCGCCAGTCCACTGCGCGACGCCGGCGTGCAGCGAGCGATCGGCAAGATCTGCGAGTGCCGTGACACTGTACGAGTCGCGCTCGCTTTCTGTGGCCGGTGGAAATTGAGCCCTGGTGGAACGCGGGGCATCTGAGGCCTTGCGGTGATTAGGAGGGTTGTCCGCCACAGCTCGCAGTGTCGGTCGAGGCGTGGTCATCTGATCAACTCCGGTCCGGCGGCATGCCGCTTGGAAAAAGCCCCGGCCATCGGATCGGCCGGGGCTCAGTGCCGACATCCAAGGCTCCTGGGGGAGGGTCCGAATTCAATGCCAGCACAAACGGTTTAGAAGTGCTCCTACCCTCGCCTTGGCGTCCGTGAATCTCGTGGCCCTCAACGAGGCGCACTCCCGGCGTCGTGTTCGGCCCGCTCGGCGGCTTGGTCTTCTGCAGATGGAAGAGCTATGCCGGACATCGGTTCGACCCAGACCATGTGATCGTGCACCGCTTTCACGCCGCCGACGTTCTCGACGGCAACGATGCAGGCCTTGCGCTCGCGCTCGTCGGTGATGATGCCCGACAATTCGACAACGCCGTCATGAACCTTGACATCGCCGTCCGGCGCCCAGGACACGCCTGCCAGGGCGGCGATAACGCGCTCGCGGATCGTGGCATCGTCGGCAGAGCCGGGTGGGTAATGTGCGAATTCAATGCAGGCATTCATGATGTTGGCGCGGCTGACAATGCCGACCACGCGCCCGTCGCGCAGCACAGGGAGGCGTTTGACATGGCGGCGTTCCATCAGCTCGACGACCGCTTGCAGCGAATCGTCCTCTGTCACTGTGTGCGGATCCGGCGTCATGACTTCCTCGACCTTGCGTCCCGAGGCATGAACGTATTCAGACGCCATGCGGCCCGGACCGACCAGAAACTCCAGCCATCGTGGCCGCTGCCGCTGCGTGCCAATTTCGCCCCGGCGGAGAAAATCGCCCTCCGTCACAATGCCGACGAGCTTGCCGTCGGCGTTGATCACCGGCAGACCACTGATGCGGTTCTGCAGCATTCTCCGCGCCGCTTCGAGCACGGATTGGTTAGGCGCAACCGAAAGCACGTTGCGCGTCATGACGTCTCGGACTCGTATGATCATGGTGCTTCTCTACCGAATTGAACACAGTCTTCAATTGACCATAGCCGCGAGGGCAGCGCGATTGCGCAGCACGATCCGCCGCGATCCGCCGACCTCGATGGCGGCCCTGCCTTCGAGGGCAGTCAGGGTCCGCGACACGGTCTCGATGGTCAGACCCAGATAATCGGCGATGTCCTGCCTACTCATCGGCAGTTCATACGTCCGTTCGGCAGCGAGGCGATCGGCCATTTCCAGAAGAAACCCGACGACACGCTCCTGCGCGCTCTCGATCAGAAGCAGGATGCGGTCCTGCACGCGCCGCAACTCATGCCCGGTAAGCGCAAAAAGTTCTCGCGTAATGGCGGCATCGCGCTCGGCGACAGCGTCGAGCGCGCGCCGCTTGAGGACAACGACCTTGGAATCGGCGATGGCTTCGGCGGATTCCGTGTGGTCGGCGCCGAATGCCAGCCCGAACACTTCACCTGGCAAGTAGAACCCGGTGATCTGGCGGCGGCCGTCGCTGAGAATGCGGTAGGTGCGGACACAGCCGCTGATGACTTTGTAGAGATAATCCGCGGGCTCGTCCTCGCCAAAAATTTCGCTGTTGCGTGTGAACGACATGGTAGCGCCCATCAGGCGCATGGTCTCCGAAAGCCGGTCTCCAGCCGCATCGACGGAATTGCCGGTAGCGGCCGGCGCGCGTCCGAGCGGTTTTGCCGAGGGCGAGATTGAAGGATGGATCGCGGAGTGGAATGCAGCGGTGCGGACTGTGGCAGGGGCGAGCATTGGATCTTCCTCCTATTAGCGTCGGAGGTGGTGGTAACGCTGCGCGGGCAAGCCGAAAATTCAGATAAACCACCTAAGTAATATCCCGGAGGGCTGTTGCCATCTGTTCCGCGGCACTGTCTTAACTACCAGCAATCATGGAGAATTGTGTCCGCCGGATGGGCATAAAGCCGCCACGACGCACTCCAATCGCCACAACAAACGCCTTGATCCGGATCAATTCGCCCTTCCGGCGTGTCGCTAGGCTGTCATCTTTCGCCAAGGAGATACGCCATGAGCTTCAACCGAAGGAATCTGCTACTCACCGGCAGCGGCGCTGCCGCTGTGCTGTCGTTGGGCTCGCCCGCATTGGCGCAAAATGCGCCTGTGGAATCGCGGCCCGCTCAGGCGGCCGACACCGGCGGTGTGCCGAACAACGAAAAGAAGATCAATATCGTGACGCTGCGCGATCTCGAAGCCGAAGCGCAGAAGGTCATGGCGCCGTTCGGCTTTGCCTATGTATCGGGTGGCGCCGGCGACGAATGGACCATGCGCGAGAACATGGCGGCATTCGATCGCTGGGTCATCAATGCCGATTTCATGAACGGCACCGGCAGCGCCGACACCAGCACGACCATCCTCGGCAGCAAAATTTCCTATCCCGTGATCACCGCGCCGATGGGCAATCAAGGTTCGGTCCATGCCCAGGGTGATCTGCCCAATGTAAAGGGGGCAGCGGCGGCCGGCACCCTATACTGCGTAAGCTCCGTCGCGCAGCAAAGTCTCGAGACGCTCGCAGCAGCGAGCAACGGCTCGAAATGGTTCCAGCTCTACATTCCGCGCGACCGCGGCTTCGCCCGCGAACTGCTGCAGCGTGCCAAGGCCGCGGGTTACAAGGCGCTGATCGTTACCGCCGACGTCGACGTCACCAGCAATCGCGAGCGCTCAGTGCGGCTGCAAGGTGCAGCCTTGCCGAATCTCAGCATGGGCAACGTGCCGAAGACGCCGGGCGGCACCGGAAACGCCATGGATATGAAGGGCGATATGTCGTGGACGGACGTCGAGTTCGCCCGCCAGGAATCGGGATTGCCCGTGATCATCAAAAGCATCATGTCAGCCAAACAGGCGCTGCAGGCGCTGCGCCATGGTGTTTCGGCCGTGTGGCTCTCCAATCACGGCGGCCGGCAGCTCGACAATTCACCAGCGCCCATGACAACGCTGCCGGGCGTTGCCGCGGCAGTGAAGGGCAAGGTGCCGATCATCATCGACGGCGGCATCTTCCGCGGCCAGGACGTGTTTCGCGCTTTGGCGCTGGGCGCCAGTGCGGTCGCGATCGGCCGCCCCACGCTCTACGGCTCGGCGCTTGGCGGCGCCCAAGGTGTGGAAGCCGTGCACACGCATCTGAAAAACGAGCTGAATATGGTGATGCGGCTCGCCGGCACGCCGAACATCAAGAGCATCACGCCCGACTTCGTCGAACGCGCCGAAGCATTCGTTGCCGTTGGCGTCGCGTCATAAGGCCATGACGCACAGCCGTTGGCCCAGCGGTCCGCTACTGTCCGGCGGCAATATCAAATGAACGAATGAGGCTCGATGTCATGCCTTACCGAACGAATACCGATCTGCCAGTTTCGGTGAGAGCGCATCTGCCGGAACACGCGCAGGCGATTTATCGCGAGGCCTTTAATAACGCCTACGCCGAGCACGCGGGCGAGGGCAGGCAGGAAGAGGCGGCCCATCGTATTGCGTGGGCTGCAGTCAAGCGCTCCTACGTCAAGGTAGGCAAGAGCTGGATTGCTCGGAGCGAAAAATAGAACACGAGCAGATCTGGATAGGCAGGCATGAAAAAGTGGCATCAACCGAACCACCAGGCCGATTGGCAGCCGATTACCCGGGCACCGTTCGATCGAGATCTGCGTCTGGCGGTCATCGACCGGGAGGGCGTCGCTCACGCGCTCGTCTTCCCCTGCCGCCGTGTTTTGGGTGGCTGGCTGAAGGCCGACACCAAAGTCCGCATCGACGTCGATCCCACCCATTGGCAGGAATGGACAGAGGCCGGTTAGCTCGACCGTTTCTCGGTCTTGGGATCGGGTGCGCTGCGCAATTTTGCTTCTTCTTCGGCAAGCAGCTGCATCAATGTCTTTCGTTTCGTCTTGTCAGTCTCGGTCGCAAGCATACATTTGTAATGTACTTTGGCAGGGGACACTGCGGAATGCCGGTAATTTCTCGGCGACGGACATTATTCATCCTCATGACATGGATCAAAGAAGGGAGGCCCAGGACGCGGCAGAAGGCAGAAGCCTGAACGGGAGACGTTGCCGTGCATGGACCGTTGGCGAAAAAGACGAAACTTCAAGCAATTTTCCGAAAGCGGCCGACCCAGATGTGGGCCGTGGCCGCCGTTGCCATCGCTTGCGTGGCGGCGGGATTGTATTTCGAACGCGGCACGATTCATGACCGGCTGGTTGGGTCGACCGCAGCGCCCACCATCCTGGTATCCGGCAATATCGAAGCGCACCAGAGCGTGCTCGGCTTCAAGACCGTGCAGTCGCGCATTGTTGAGCTGCCGTTTGACGAAGGCCAATGGGTCGAAGCCGGCACACTGATCGCGCGGCTAGACGATTCCGACTACCGCCAGCAGGTTGCGATCAACGAGGCGGCGCTGCAAATGCAACAGCGTCAGCTTGCCGCGGCGGAGCAGAATCTCTCGGCGGCACGACAGACCATCGCCAGCGACGAGGCCGATCTTGCGTTCAGGCAGCAGGAATACGACCGGGCCGCAAAGCTGCTGCAGCAGGGCTCCGGCACAGTCGAACAGCGCGACCAGACCTACGCCCTATTGCTGCAAGCCACCGCCGTGCATCTGCGCGATCAGGCGCTGCGGAACGCGGCTGAGCGGCAGGTCGAGTTGGCCCAAGCCGGCATCCAGAACGCGACTGAAACCCTGAAAATGTCGCAGATCGTGCTCGGCTACACCGAACTGCGCGCACCGTTCGCCGGCGTCATCCAGGTTCGGCAGGCCGAGCTCGGCGAGATCATGGTGCCGGGCACGCCGGTGGTGACGCTCGCCGATCTCGATCACGTTTGGCTGCGCGCCTACATCAACGAGACCGACATCGGCAAGGTTCGCTACGGCGCCGAAGCCGCCGTTACAACCGACACCTATCCGGGCAAGACCTACAAGGGGCGTATCTCGTTCATTTCGGGGAACGCCGAGTTCACGCCGAAAAGTGTGGAGACTCACGCGGAGCGGGTCACGCTGGTCTATCGCATCCGCATCGACATCGACAATCCATCACACGAATTGGTGCCTGGCATGCCGGCGGACGCGGTGCTGCAGGCGCTCCCGGCGAGCCAGAAATGAATGCGGCGACACCCATCGTTGCGGCCGAGGCGCTGACCAAGCGCTTTGCCGAGAGCGTCGCGGTGAATGGTCTGACTTTCAGCGTTGACCGCGGCGAGATTTTCGGCCTCGTCGGTCCCGACGGCGCCGGCAAGACCACCACCATGCGCATGCTCGCCGGCGTGCTGTCGCCGGATGCGGGCAGCATCGTCGTCGACAGCGTCGACGTGGTGGCCGATCCGGAAGCAGCCAAGCAGCATATCAGCTACATGCCGCAACGGTTCGGCCTGTACGAAGATCTCACCGTCGACGAAAACATTCGCTTCTACGCTGATTTGTTCGAGGTGCCGAGCGTACTGCGCGAGGAGCGGGCGGCAAGGCTGTTGGCGGCTTCCGGAATGAGCCAGTTTCGCGCGCGGCTCGCCGGGCAGCTCTCGGGCGGCATGAAGCAGAAACTGGGCCTCACCTGCGCGCTCGTTCACACGCCGCGGGTCGTGCTGCTGGACGAACCGACCACCGGCGTCGATCCAGTCTCGCGCCGCGATTTCTGGCGCATCCTGTACGGCCTGCGCGATGAGGGTGTGACCATCCTCATCAGTACTGCGTATCTCGACGAGGCCGAGCGCTGCAATCGCTTGGCGCTGCTGCACGGCGGCCGCGTGCTCTATTGCGACACGCCGGTCGCGCTGAAGCGGCACATGCCGGGGGCGCTGATCGTCATCACATCGTCCGCCGGCCGCAAGGCGCGGGCGGCGATCGCCGGCATTGCCGGGGTCAGCAACGTCATCTTGGTCGGCGACGGCATTCACGCCGTCGTCAACGATGCGCGCTTGCGAATCCCCGAGCTGCGTCAGGCTCTCGAAACCAACGATGTTCCGTTTTCGGGCATCGCCGTCGGCGAGCCGAGCATCGAGGACGTGTTCGTGGCGCTGCTTGGCAACGCGGGAGCGCCGCGATGAACGGCAGCCAGAACGCCGAGCCGCAGATCGTTGCCGAAGATCTCGTCAAGCGCTTCGGCAGCTTCGTCGCCGTCGATCATGTGAGTTTCCGCGTTGGCCGCGGCGAAATTTTGGGTTTTCTCGGTCCGAACGGTGCCGGCAAATCGACCATTATCCGCATCCTGTGCGGCCTGCTGCGCCCGAGCGCTGGCCGCGCGTTGGTCGCCGGCATCGACGTGGCACGCGATCCCGAGCGGGTGCGCGAGCGCATCGGCTACATGTCACAGAAGTTTTCGCTCTATCGCGATCTCAACGTCGAGGAAAATCTCAAATTCTTCGGCGGCATTTATCGCGTGCCGCGGGCCGAGCTCGCCGAGCGCATGCGCTTTGCCATCGATATGGCCGGCCTTGGCGGCCGCGAGCACGCGCTCGTCTCGAACCTTGCCGGCGGCTGGCAGCAGCGATTGGCGCTGGGCTGCGCCGTGCTGCATCGGCCGCCGATTCTTTTCCTCGACGAGCCGACCTCGGGAGTCGAGCCGGCGTCGCGGCGGCGGTTTTGGGATCTGATTCATGCCCTCGCTGCCGACGGCGTCAGCATCCTGGTCTCGACCCACTACATGGATGAGGCCGAATACTGCCACCGCGCCGCCTTGATCAACCGGGGCCGCTTGATCGCGATCGGCAGCCCGGAGGAGCTCAAAAGTACGGCGCTCGGCGGCGACCTTTTGCTGCTCGAATGCGACGCGCTCGGCGCGACGCTCGCCGTTCTCCAGCAGGCGCCCGGCGTTATCGATTGCTCGGTGTTCGGCGACTCGCTTCACGTGCTGGTCGACAATGCCGAGCGCAGCCTGCGCGAGCTGCCGGACTACCTTGCACAAAAGAACCTGCCGCCGACGCGATTGGCGCGGATTCATCCGTCGTTCGAGGACGTTTTCGTGCAGCTCATCGCCGTCGATTCGGCGGAGCGGAGGGCGGCGGCATGAAATGGCACCGGCTAAAGGCCATCGCGGTCAAGGAGGTTTTGCAAATCTGGCGCGATCCGCGCAGCCTGATGATTGCGTTGTTGCTGCCGTTCACCCAGATGTTCCTGCTTGGCTACGGCGTCAACCTCGACCTCAAGCACCTGCCGGTCTGCACCTTCGACCGCGAGGGCAGTCAGCTCAGTCAGGCGCTGTTCAAGCACTTCCAGGCCTCGCAATATTTCACGATCGCCCGCAATGTCACCAGCTATGCAGAATTGACGGCGGCCATTGACGATGCGACCTGCGGCTTTGCCATCGTCGTGCCGCCCGATTTTTCCGAGCGCCTGAACGACACCGGGAGCGCGCTGGTGCAGGCCATTCTCGACGCCAGCGACGACAACACGGCGAATCTTGCGCTCGGTTACGCCACAGCGGTTGTGACCGGATATTCGGCGAACGTGCAACTCCATTGGCTCGACCGCCAAGGCCGGCCGCTGCAGCAGATTGAGCCGATGGTGGTGCAATCGCGCGTCTGGTTTAACGAGGATTTGGAAAGCCGCAATTTCATCATCCCTGGCTTGGTCGCTGTGATCATGGCGCTGGTCGGCGCGCAACTCACCTCGCTCACGATCGCGCGCGAGTGGGAGCGCGGCACCATGGAGCTTTTGGTTTCCACGCCGGTCAAACCCGTCGAGCTGATGTTCGGCAAGCTGGCGCCCTATCTGGTTTTAGGCTGGCTCGACGCGGCGTTTTGTCTCGCCATTGCGGCTTTATGGTTCGCCGTGCCGTTCCGCGGCACGCTTTTCACGCTGTTTTTTACGACGACGCTGTTTCTCATGGTCGTTTTGAGTATCGGTTACCTGCTCTCCGTGCTTATCCGCAGCCAGGTCGGCGCCAGCCAAGTGGCGCTCGTTGTCACAATGCTGCCGACGGTGCTGTTGTCCGGCTATGTCTTTCCAATCGACCAGATGCCGACCGTCGTCCAGGATATCACGTATCTGTTGTATTCGCGTTACTACGTGACGATCCTCAAAGCCGTTTTTCTCAAAGGATCGGGAATTCCGGAGCTGATGACGCCGATCTTGTTCCTGGTCGTGTACGCGGCGGCGGTGATGGTTCTGGCCGCGCGCTCCTTCCGCAAGCGCTTGGACTGACGCCATGTTCGAGCGCATCATCGCCATCATCATCAAGGAGTTCATCGAGCTCAAGCGCGACAAATCGGCTCGCTTTCGGCTGATCGTGCCGACCGTGCTACAAATGTTGCTTTTCGGATATGCCGCCACTTACGAAGTTTATCACGTGTCGACAGCTATACTCGATCTCGATCACACGCAGGAAAGCCGCGAGCTGTTGTCGCATTTCACCGCAAGCAATCGATTTGACGTGATCGAGATGGCGCACTCCCAGGGGGACATTGCCGCTGCGATCGACGACAGCGATGCGGTGGTGGCGCTCGTCATCCACGCCGGCTTTGCCGAGCTGTTACGCAAGGGCCAAAGCGCGCCTCTCCAGGTCATCGTCGACGGGACCAATTCCAATACCGCGCTGATCGCGCTTGGTTACATCAACACCATCGCGGCGGATTTCGCCAAGGGCTACGCAACCGACCTGGCGCAAAGGATTTCCGGCGCGGCGGGCGCGCGGCGGGTCCAGGTCGTGGTCGAGCAGCGGCCCTGGTTCAATCCGGACCTCAACGGCCGATGGTTCTTCGTGCCGGGGCTGATCGGCACGTTGACGCTCGTGATCGTCGTCAATCTCACGGCGTTTGCCATCGTACGCGAGCGCGAGGTCGGGACGCTTGAACAGATCATGGTCAGCCCGATCCGTCCCGTGGAGTTCATCCTGGGCAAAACCGTGCCATACTTTGTCATCGGTCTTTTCCAAGTGGCGCTGATCGTCGCTGTCGGCACACTGTGGTTCCAGGTGCCGTTCGCCGGCAACCCGCTCATGCTGGTCCTCGGCAGCGTCTTGTTCCTGTTCAGTACGTTGGCGCTCGGGCTCCTTATCTCGACGCTGTGCTCGACCCAACAACAGGCGTTTTCTCTGAATTTCTTCATCCTCAACCCGTTTTTCATCCTCTCCGGCTTCAGCTTCCCGATCTCCAGCATGCCGCAAGTGCTGCAATGGCTGACTTATGTGAACCCGCTGCGCTACTATCTTGTCGTCATCCGCGGCACTTTCCTCAAAGGCGTCGGTCTCAGCGTTCTGTGGCCTGAGCTCGCCGCAATGGCCGTCATCGCCGCCATACTGCTCGCCACGAGCGTTCTTCGCTTCCGCAAGTCGCTCGAATAGGCTTTCGGGACTGACCCATGCACCCTGCAAAGCGACCCGTACATGGAGACAGCACCATGAAAGATCCGCCTGATAATCCGCTGATCTTCCATACCGCTCGTCAGCTAGGAGTATTACACGGCCCGCATGCTCATGAATATGTGGCAAAGCTCGCCGCAGACGCTTTAAAACGTAGCGACGTCGAGAAACATGATTTTTGGAAATGCGTTAAGGCTGCGCTCGGTCCGGGCAAAAAACGCAAAATGAGGCACGACCGACCCTTGCGAGCGTCCCGCGGCCGCAAAAGATAAAAGGTGCACTTTGACCTGAATCAAAGCGCCTCGGCTCCTAGTGCGAAAAATGGCATCCAAGCGGGCGCAGGCCCCGCGGAATGGGTCGCTTCACGCGGGCCATTCGGGAGAACGCCGACGCATGGAGGGCTGCCATGAGTGCGCTGACTTGGAATGGCAATGGATTGCAGACGAAGCTGCTATGGGGCGCGATTGCCGCGCTCGGCGCCGTCTCGCTCGGCATCGTTGCGTTGAGCCGCGGCGAGACGGTCAATGCGGCGTGGTTGGTGATTGCGGCTGTGTGCACCTACTTCGTCGCCTATCGCTATTACGCGCTGTTCATTGCCAGCAAGGTCTTGGGCGTCAATCCGAAGCGACCCACGCCCGCCGTCCGGCACAATGACGGCCTCGACTACGTGCCGACCAACCAGTACGTGCTGTTCGGCCACCATTTCGCGGCGATCGCCGGAGCTGGACCACTGGTCGGTCCCGTGCTGGCGGCGCAGATGGGCTATCTGCCCGGCACCTTGTGGATCCTGGCCGGCGTCGTTCTCGCCGGCGCCGTCCAAGACATGACGGTGCTGTTTCTCTCGACCCGACGCGATGGCCGCTCGCTCGGCGACATGGTGCGCTCGGAAATGGGGCCGGTCGCCGGCGCCATCGCCGGGATCGGCATTCTGCTGATCTGCATCATCATACTTGCGGTGCTGGCGCTGGTCGTGGTGCAGGCGCTCAACGGCAGCCCGTGGGGCACATTTACCGTGTTCTGCACGGTGCCGATCGCGCTGATCATGGGCATCTATGGCCGCTACATTCGCCGTGGCCGTGTCGCCGAAATGTCGCTGATCGGCTTCGTGCTGCTGATGGCGGCGCTGATCTACGGCCAGACGGTCTCGCAGACGCCGGCGCTCGCAGCCTACTTCAATCTGAGCGGTCCGGCGTTGGCGCTGATCATCATCGGCTACGGCTTCGTCGCCTCGGTGCTGCCGGTCTGGCTGTTGCTGGCGCCGCGCGATTATTTGTCGACCTTCATGAAGATCGGCGTGGTCACGCTGCTGGCGCTCGCCATCATCATCGTGCGTCCGGACCTGCAGATGCCGGCGCTGACCAAGTTCGTCGACGGCAGCGGTCCGGTCTGGGCCGGCAGTCTCTTCCCCTTCCTCTTCATTACCATCGCCTGCGGCTCGGTGTCCGGCTGGCATGCCCTCATTGCTTCCGGCACCACGCCGAAAATGATCGAGAACGAGCAGCAAATCCCGTTCATCGGTTATGGGGCGATGCTGATGGAATCCTTCGTTGCCATCATGGCGATGGTCAGCGCGTGCGTGCTGCATCCTGGCGTCTATTTCGCCATGAACACGTCGGCGGGACTGATCGGCACAACGGCTGCGCAAGCGGCCCAGGTGGTGTCCAACATGGGCTTCGTGGTGACGCCCGATCAGCTCACACAAGTGGCTCATGACGTCGGTGAAATCACCATCCTGTCACGCACCGGCGGCGCACCGACGCTCGCCGTCGGCATGGCGCAGATCCTGTCAGGCCTGTTCGGCGGACGGACGCTGACCGCCATCTGGTATCACTTTGCCATCCTGTTCGAGGCGTTGTTCATCCTCACCACGGTGGATGCCGGCACACGGGTGTGCCGCTTCATGATCCAGGACCTCGTCGGCAACGCTATTCCAGCGTTCAGGGAAACCAAGTCTTGGACCAACAACATTATCGGCTCGGCTGTGGCGTGCGCGCTGTGGGGCTACTTCCTCTATCAGGGCGTCATCGATCCGCTCGGCGGAATCTGGACGATGTGGCCACTGTTCGGCACCTCGAACCAGATGCTGGCGGCGATCGCGCTGGTGCTGTGCACGGTCGTACTGTTCAAGATGAAGCGCGAAAAATTTGCCTGGGTGACCATCATACCGGCCACCTGGCTCGTGTGCTGCACCGTCACCGCCGGACTGGAGAAGGTCTTTGATCCGAACCCGGCGGTGGGGTTCATTGCTCATGCGCTGCGCATGTCCAGTGCCATCGCTGCGGGGCAGGTCGTAGCACCGGCCCATTCGCTTGGCGAGATGAGCCGACTGGTGTTCAACGATTACCTTGACGCGACGCTGGCTGCGCTGTTCGCCGCCGTCGTCGTGTCGATGGTGGTCTACGGCATCATCAGCATCCGCAAGGCGCTCGGCACTCCGAAGGCGACCGCCCTCGAGATCGAGTTCATCGGCGCCGCAGTGGGAGGAAGCCGTGCCTGACCTGCTCACCATCAAATTCGCGGAATGGAAGCAGCGCGGCCAATCCGTGAAGACGTGGAGCGTGCGTGCCGCACGGTTGATGATCGGCGTACCCGATTACGAAAACTACGTGCGGCACCGCCAAGAGAATCATCCCGGGCTGCCGATCATGACCTACGAGGAGTTTTTCGTGGAGCGTCAGGAAGCCCGGTATGCGGTCAGCAAGGGTCGCTTCCGCGGCTGTTGCTGAGTGAAGCGGCGGGGCGCGTTCTTTGCCCCGCTGTTCACACGCTGCCGGATTGAAATTGAGCCGAATGGGTCGAAGGGGCTTTCACATGGAACGCGAAACGTTACACCGCATGCTGCGCGATATGCTGCTCTGTCGCGCCTTCGAGGAGCGTGCCGCCGAAGAATACAGCAAAGGCAACATCGTTGGCTTCCTGCATCTTTATCCCGGCGAGGAAGCTGTCGCCGCCGGCGTGATCAATGCCGCCGGGCCGTCGGATTACATCGTCAGCAACTATCGTGAGCATGGCCACGCGCTGGTGCGCGGCACGCCGGCGCGCGAGGTCATGGCCGAGCTGTTCGGCAAGGCGACCGGCATGAGCCGCGGCATGGGCGGCTCCATGCACATGTTCGATCCCGAACGCCGCTTCATGGGCGGCTACGCGATCGTCGGCCAGACGTGTCCGGTCGCCGTCGGGATCGCCTACGCGATCGCCATGCGCGGCCTGCCCGAGGTGGTGATCTGCTTCCTCGGCGACGGGGCCGTCAATCAGGGCACTTTCCACGAGTCGCTCAACATGGCGTCGCTGTGGCGGCTGCCGGTGCTGTTCGTCTGCGAGAACAATCATTATGCGATCGGCACCGAGATCCACCGGCACTCGGCAGTGCCGGAAGTGTTCAAGCGCGTCGCCGCCTACAACATCCCGGCGGAGAAGATCGACGGCATGGACGTGCTGAAGGTCCACGAGGCAACCAAGCACGCGCTGGAGCGCATCAGGCGCGGTGGCGGGCCGCAATTCATCGAATGCGAGACCTACCGCTATCGCGGCCATTCGATGGCCGATCCGGGCACCTATCGGCCCGCGGTTGAACTGAAGGCCTATCAGACCTGGGACCCGATCGCCGCGGCGGTCCGCGAAGTCGAGTTCAAATATCCGACGCCGGACGAGCTTGCCGAAGTCGGTCCCGACAACGTCAAGCTCTTTGTCGATCATCTCATCGACGGCGAGCATCTCGTCGAAGCCGACCTCGAGGAAATGAAGCAGGACGTTCAGAAGATCGTGGACGATGCCGTGCAGTTTGCGCTGCAAAGTGCACAACCCGGTATGGATTCGGCGATGGATTACCTGAACCACGGCCATCGCCACGAAGTGCTGATGTAGGAGAACACCATGTCGCAGGAATTGCTCTATTGGCAGGCGCTCAACCGCGCCATGGACCACGAAATGGCGGCCGACGATTCGGTGTTCACGTTGGGCGAGGACGTCGGCCTTTACGGCGGCAGCTACCGCGTCACCGAAGGGCTTTATGCCAAATACGGTGAATGGCGGGTGCGCGACACGCCGATCTCGGAAAACGGCTTTACAGGTCTCGGCGTCGGCGCCGCGCTGGTCGGCATGCGGCCGGTGGTCGAGATCATGACCATCAATTTCATGCTGCTCGCGCTCGATTCGATAATCAACGGCGCCGCGAAAATTCCGCTGATGTCCGGTGGACGATTGAAGGCACCGCTGGTGGTGCGCGTGCCGGGCGGCATTGCCCGCCAATTGGCGGCGCAGCATGCACAGCGGCTCGAGCACACGCTGATGAACGTGCCTGGCCTGCGCATCGCCGTGCCGTCAACGCCGCAGGACGCGTACTGGCAGCTGCGCCAGGCCATCGCCAGCGACGATCCGATCATTCTGCTCGAGCACGAGCTTTTGTATTTCACAAAAGGGCCGGTGGATTTCGTCGCCGAGGCGCCGCCGATGCATCGTGCCATCGTGCGGCGGCAAGGTCACGACGTCACCGTTGTGAGCTACTCGCGGCATGCTGTGGTCGCGCAAGACGCAGCCAACGAGCTCGCCAAAGACGGCATTGATGCCGAGGTGATTGATTTGCGCAGTCTCAAGCCGATCGACTGGGATACCTGCGCCGCGTCGGTCGAGAAGACGCATCGTTTGCTCGTCGTCGAGGAAGACTGCCGGTTCGCCGGGGCTGGCGCGGAGATTTCCGCTACGCTGACCGAGCGCTGCTTCTATTCGCTCGATGCACCGGTGCAACGCCTGGCCGGCCTCGATATTCCAACGCCGTACAATGGCGCGCTGGAAGCCGCGAGCATACCGCAGATCGCCGATATCGTCGCCGCGACCCGGCAATTGTGCCAAGCCACCTCGGAATCCAAGGCGGCCTGATCATGAGCCAGCCCATCGCCATGCCGGCTTTGTCCGACACGATGAGCAACGGTCGGTTGGTGAAATGGATCAAAAAGCCCGGCGACGCCGTGCACAAGGGCGACGTCATCGCCGAGGTGGAAACCGACAAGGCGGTGATGGAGGTCGAAGCTTTTCAAGACGGCTATCTCAGCGGGCCGCTCATTGAAGAAGGCACCGAAGCGCCGGTCGGGCAGATCATTGGCTATATTTCGGATAGTCCGAATAAGGTCCAAACGGCGGAGCCATTGGCGGCGCCGAGCGCGCCGCACGGCGCCGATGGTGGAAACTCGTCCGACAAACCCGCCATCGCTGCTCCCATGTCGGCTGTGCTGGCCGCGTCGACGATAGCATCACGGCAGCCGCTAGCACGGCGGCATTTCGCATCGGCCGGTCCTGTGCGGACCAACGCGCCAATATCGTCGGCGGAGCCCACCGCCGAAGCGACGCCGCACACAAGCGCGTCGAAGCCAACCTTGGTTGCGATTGAAGCCGGGCCCGCGTACCGCCTGGAACGAGCTTCCAGTCTGCGCGAAGCGGTGGCGCGGACCATGATCGCCAGTGCAGCGACGCCGACGTTTCGCGTCTCCGCACAGCTTTTGCTTGATCCATTGCTGAGGGCTGCCAACGAGCGACAGCAATCGTTCACGCTGCTCTTGGCCCGCGCCTGCGCACGGGCAATCGTGGCGCATCCTCTCTTCAACGCCGCCTACACGCCGGAAGGATTGGCGCGACGCGAACGCGTCGACATCGGAGTCGCCGTCGATGACGGCTATGGCCTCATCACGCCGGTCCTGCGGGACGCCGCCAGGAAATCCATGACCGAGCTGTCGCGGGATTGGGCTGTACTCCACGACAAGGTCAAAAAACGCCGGCTTGCGCCAGCGGAGTACAGCGGCGCGACGTTTTATCTGAGCAATCTCGGTGCGTCTGCGGTCGTCTATACTTTCGATTCCATTGTCCCGATCGGCGCGGCTGCGATCCTTTCGGTGGCAAGGGCGCGCCTAGAGGGTACGCTCTGCACGCTCGCTTGCGACCATCGGGTCGTATTCGGCCTCGACGCCGCGCGCTTTCTCGAAACGCTGGCCCAACAAATCAAAGAGCCCAGCAAACTTTCGGTATAGGAGTCGCGACAATGAGCACCGATTTTCCGGCACGGCGCAGCGAACTGCAGGCGCAAATGCTGCGGCTCGGCCGCGAGATACCAGCGACGATGAGCGGCTTCGCCAGTCTGCACAAGGCCGCCACGACCGGGGCCGCGCTCGACACCAAGACCAAAGAGCTGATTGCACTCGGGATCGCGGTGGCCGTTCGCTGCGAATCCTGCATTTCCTTCCATGTCCATGATGCGTTGAGTGCCGGAGCGACACACGCCGAAATACTGGATGCACTCGGCGTCGCGGTGCTGATGGGTGGCGGCCCGGCCGCAATGTACGCCTGCGATGCCTTGACCGCGCTGGAGCAGTTCGAAAGCGCGCGCAAGTAGGTGTATAGGCTTGCACAACCGGGTTGAGCTAAGTTTGAGTAGCTATCGGGGTTTTGGGGAAATGCAACGATTCCGGCTTTTAGTGCTTGTTGCCGCCTTCGGCATGGCCGCGACATTCCTCACGCACGTCCTGGCACAATCGCCGGCGCCCGGGTCAGGGCATGGTTTTCTGATCGACAAGCATGTCGCGGCCGGGCTGAATTGCGCCTCGTGTCACACCGAGAATCCGCCTGCCAAGGCGCCGGAGTCCGCAGTCTGCAGCAAGTGCCATGGCAGCTACAAGGATATTGCCGCCAAGACAGCTGCAGATCAGCCCAATCCGCACGCCTCGCATCTCGGCGACATTCCGTGCACCAGTTGTCACAAGATTCATCAGGCTTCGGTGACGTATTGCGCGCAATGTCACAACTTCGATTTCAAGACGCCTTGAAGTTGCTTCGCCTCGAAAGCGACGCAAATTTCTGATCTGGATTAACTCAAGGGCTTGAGACCGCAACGTTGGCGAAATCGGCGAAAGGCCGTTCGTCGATGCTCGCGCATTCACCGGGAGGATCATCCATGTTGCGTACCTTTCGAGCTATATTCGCGGCAATCGTACTTGTTGCACTCAACGGAATGGCATCCGGTGCCGCATTCGCCGCTGGGCACGGCGGTCGTGGCGCCGGCGCTGCGCATATCGGCGGCGGGGCGCATTTCGGCGGCGCTGCGCATTTTGGAGCGGCGCGTTTCGGCGGCGCACACTTCGGCGCGGTCCATATCGGCCGGGGGCGCGTTGGTGCGTTACGCTTCCACCGCGGCCACGTCGTCAGGCTACGCTTTAGACATGGACGGCGGTTTTTTGCTCGAAGGTTATATTATTTTCACCATGGATGCTGGGTGCGCCGGCTAGTATGGACGCGATGGGGCCTGCATTGGCGCTGGTTCAATCGCTGCCGTTATTATCGTTGGCGCTATTACTGACCCGGAGCACCGGGAATCCGACGTTTAACCCGATAACCGAAAGCGCCCGCATTTCGGCCGCGTCAGCCCCGTGTCCGCTGAGCCCGAGCTAATAGCAATCGCACGACAGTGGCCCCATGGAAGAAGCGCGGCCGCGGGCGCCTCAGTACCTGGTGATCCAGTCGCGCGCGGCGCGCTGGGCGGCGGCAATTTCGGCTTCCGGTGCCGACGGTCAGGCAATTAGCAAATTCGGCAGGAACTCGTCGACCATTTCAGGCGTTAGTGGCGCTTCATAAAGGGAGACCGATGATGCAAACTCGCAGCCGCACTTATGGCAGACCCATGTGTAACCGGCAGTTTCCTCGTCGAGATACGCGCATCGATCCGGTGAAGCGAGCCGTGTGCCACAACGAATACATTCGCAGGCCTTCGGCAATGATGTGATCGTAGTCATCTCGACTCCTCGTTCTTGATTTCAGTAAAAGGTTCCATCCGATCGTTTATGGAAGCATTGACCTATATCAAATCAGCCACCAGTCGTGCTCTCAATCTGATGTCAGGCATGCACGCGCAAGATAGGTCGCCGATGAACCGACTGAGCGAGCGTGGCAAACAAAGGCGCGCTTGCGATCACTTGAGAGTTGTAATGAAGGCCGCGAGGTCGCCCGCTTCGGTTCGCGTCAAGTTCATATCTGGCATTTTCGGATGCGGAGTAAGCAGATACAGCGCGATTTCGGCAGCGCCAAATCGCGGCATTTTTGCAATGCTGGCGAACGGCGGTGCTTGATCCGATGCTGGGCGTCGTTGCGTCGCCGAAACGACGTGGCACGCCTCGCACCAGCGGTGCGCGAGTCGTTCGCCGTTGTGAGGGTCAGCAGCCATTGCGTGGGCATTCGCGATAACGGCCGCGATCATTGAAATAGCCCGCAAATGCGTGACCTTTCCAGGGCCGATCATGTCGAACATCCCCCATGCAGGGTTATTGTCACTCAGACTATTTAGGCCAGTGTGTCGCAAGCAGTCTGTCCGGCATTGATATGGCTCAAATCGCGCTGCGTCCTATTTCCGCCCCTGCACCGGAAATTCCAGTGCCTTGGTCGATACGCCCGGAGCCTGCGCGGCGCGCTTGCCTTGAAACGACTGATCGAGCTGCAGGCCGCGCGGCCGCAAGTTCCCTCTCTTTGACCTGCATCAATGAGGACAATCCGCGCCCATGACTATCTGATCCGAGGCCGCGCGTTAGAGCTTGAGGGGAACGTCGATGCGACCGCACTGGATGCTGGATCATAATGCGGCAGCGACCGCCGTCGACTTCGCCGGTCACGTTGCAGACCCCGTCGCGTTGCGGCCGACCGCCCTCGTTCCCGATTATCTTAATGCCCACTACTGGTGGGCCTATATCCATCCCCTGGCGGTCCGGATCTTCGAGCGGCAATGGCTGGTCAATCTCATTTTGTGGGGCAATTACGCGCGCTTGCGCGACGCCGCGCTTGGCGATCTGGGCGAAACCCTGCCGGGAACGACGTTGCAGGTAGCGTGCGTGTACGGCGATCTCACCAATTGCCTGAGCGAGCGGGCGCGCGCCGGCGACGGCGCGATCGACGTCGTCGACATTTTGTCCGTTCAGCTGAGTAACCTGCGGCGCAAACTGCCAGCAGGCGCGCGGGCCCGGCTCTTGAAGATGGACTCCGCCAGTCTAAAACTGCCGGACGCGTACTATGACCGGGCGCTAGTCTTCTTTTTGCTGCATGAGCAGCCAAGGTCATGGCGCGAGAAGACGCTGCGCGAAGTGCTGCGGGTGGTCAAGCCGGGGGGCAAGATCGTCATCGTCGATTACGCGCGGCCGCGCTGGTGGCATCCGCTACGCTATCTGTTCCCGGTTCTGCTCGCCCGACTCGAACCGTTCGCGCTCGATCTGTGGCGCGAAGACATCGCAAGCTGGCTGCCGAACGCCGGCGCGCAGCGCCTGCGTCGTCGCCGTTTCTTCGGCGGGCTTTATCAAATGGTGACCCGGTGGCGCTAGACGTTCGCCCGTCCGTACCATTTCTGAATTTGCTATTGCCGGGTTATCGCCTGCAGCTTACTCGTGTTCCGGGATGTGGTCAGCTGTTCGGGACGACTCCTCATCATTATTTAGAATCTGCCAAGCGTCCCCGGGCGATTCCAAAACTACTCCAGACATCGGGCCGACGAAAACGAGGTGATCCCTAACGGCCTTGATTCCGGGAACATTCTCCGCAACGACTTTGATCGCCTGCCGCTCCCTTTCGTCGAATATTGCGCCCCATAGCTCTGCCACCCCATTGCGTACAATAACATTCAGGGCATCTTGGGGTGTCCATCGTTCTCGATTCAAATCATTCAGTATTCGCGTCCGCATAGTTTCGTCGTCAGGTCGCGAAGGAGTTGCCTCTTCGGCCAAACGGGCCAATGCTTGCACCAAGTTAGCGCGGCTAATGATGCCTACGAGTTTTTCGCCGCTGAGCACTGGCACACGCTTGATGCGGTGTCTTTCCATCACGGTGACGACGTCTTGTAGAGGAGTATTTTGGAAGACTGTGATCACATCTGGTGTCATGACTTCTTGAATTGTTCGCGCGTGCGAGCGCACATACTCGTTCGCCAGTCGTCCCGGCCCAAGTAAAAATTCCAACCAACGAGGACGCCGCTGCTCGGTTCCGGTTTCTGCACGGCGCAAAAAATCACCCTCAGTGACGATTCCGACCAGCTGGCCGCGCGCATCGACCACTGGAAGCCCACTGACGCCATGCTCGACCATCAGACGTGCTGCTTCCGTTACAGACGCATCAGGTCGGACTGTGGTGACCCCAACGGTCATGACTTCGCCTGCGTTCATGGCGCACCTCTCAAAGCGAAAACATGGGCGACCGCTTCGCTCGCACCGATCCTTCAACTGCTCAATTTCGCATGCACTCCGAGGGCAAAGGCCTCAACTGCGGCTGGCGTGTCGGCACTGCGGAAGGCCGCGTCACCGACGCCACGGGTCGATTGCTCGCGCATGGTACGACGCCGTGCCTCATTTTCCGAACTAGCAGCTGCGTGTACTCAGCGAGGCTATACCAACCGATGATGTCCGTTTGGGGTCACGAACGACGTTTTCCTACATTGCCGGCGATGTTGCTTGTCCCCACAACAGCGACCAAATCGCGAATCTCGTGCAAATGCAGCGATGTGGTAAAGTCAGCCTTCGCCTGTCCTGTTCCCGGAATGTAATGGGGGCCGCCGCTGCGCATCCCCTTTATGTGGCCACGGGGAAGGAGATCATTGTTTTGCAGCCGGTCGGCACTTTGACGTAGTCGATCCGGGCTTGAATCTGCTGGGCGAGCCCCTCGATCAGCGTAAGACCCAACCCTCGCTTCGGTGGGATGTCCATGCCCTTGCCGTTATCTTCCACCAAAACGCAGGCCTCGCTCGCATTGCTGGTCAGAGCAAAACAGATCGTAATCCGACCGCCATCTTTGCCAAAGGCATGTTTGATCGAATTGGTCACGAGCTCGTTGACAATAATGCCCGCTGTAACCGCACGGTCGATCGGAATGCTAACGCGCTGCGCTTCGACTTCGACCGTGATTCCAGTCCGTTGCGGAACGATATTGACACAGAGCGCGCGCAGGTAATCATCAAAATTGACGCTGCTTGCTTTGTCAGAAGCCGAGAGCAAGTCATGCGCGAGCGCTACGGCCCGGACTCTTCCGATCACTTCATTCAGTCGGTGCCGAACCTCTAATGGCAGATCGCGGGTCCTTACCGTCAGAAAAGCGACGATCATTTGAAGGTTGTTCTTTACGCGGTGTCGAAGTTCGCTGATGATAGTATCGAATTGGACGCGCTGCAGTGTTTTCTCGGCAAGTGCCTCCGCGTTCTGTTGCTTGGCCTCACATTGAGACAAACAGATACCCATAACGTTGGCGACCGTGTTTAGAAAGCTAATGTCCCATTGGTCGAATTTGTGCGGTCGCGTGCTATCGACTTCCAGAATGCCCCAGGCTTGCCCATTGATCATTATGGGGACGTTCACAAGCGCAACGATGCCGTGCTCCCGCAGCAAGTCGGGAACGCGAAACTCGTCGCTCTCGACGATGTTTTCAATGGTGACCGGCGCACCGGTCTGATAGGCCCGCCCGGCCGGTGAGCTGTAATCGACCGCAAGTTTGGTGCTGCCGACCACGCCAGGCTTCCATCCCACTCCGGCCACGATCAACAAATCGCCTCGGTCTGCGCGATAATGCATGATCTTAATTCGTTCTACGCCGGTCACGCGCGATACTTGCGCGACCACATGATGCATGAGGCGTTCAGCCGAGAGCGCCTCCGGGCCAATGCGGCAAAGCGCCTCGATCGTCCGCCGCTGGTCAAGTAAGCGGACCACCAGCTTTTGGTCGTCGGCAAGTGTGTCGTCAGCGGCCATAATGAAATGAACGGGCAGAGCCTGCCAGTGAGAAAAACGCGATGCCGCGAATAAAACCGGACACGAGAATTCCAGCTGCACTCAACGCGCCGAGCCCACGAGAGACGCGAAACATCACACCTCTCCCATATTCGGAAAAGCCTGCGGAGGGCCGCAGCAGCGGGCCGCTAGCCCGGCCTTAGGCGAGGAATGGGGCGAACCGGCCTGTTAGGCGCTTGGGCCAGGGAAGGCGAGAGTGCTTTCACGTTCTTGCTGCATTTGTCGATTCTCTAGCGCAAACTTTGCTAGCGATTGGCCAAGCCGTCGAGTTATCTCAGGACAAGCCAACAAATCTGCCTGACCGGCCGTGGCCGCAGTCTCGAATGAATCGTTCATTGCCGCGTTTTGGGGTGAAGGCGGTTTCGCGTTTCAATGGCCGCTTGCACCGGCCCCCGCCGGCGGCCATCGCCAGTCCTTTACTTCGGGCATGTCCTCCCCGTGCTGCCGGATGTAGGCTTTGTGCTCGATGAGCTTGTCGCGCAACGCTTGCTTTGCGTAGGCGGCCATATAGCCAAGTTGAGGAAGCCGATCGATCACGTCTGAGGCCAAATGAAACCGGTCGAGATCGTTGCGGACAACCATGTCAAACGGCGTCGTCGTTGTGCCTTCCTCCTTATAACCGCGCACATGGAAATTCGGGTGATTGGTTCGTCGATAGGTCAATCGATGGATCAACCAAGGATAGCCGTGATGGGCGAAGATCACTGGCTTATCGGTTGTGAAGAGCGCGTCAAAATCGTGGTCAGTTAGACCATGGGGATGCTCTTCGTGCGGCTGGAGTGTCATCAGATCGACCACGTTCACGAGGCGAATCTTTAGTTTAGGAACGTGCCGTCGCAGGAGATCAACAGCGGCAAGGGTTTCCAGTGTCGGTACATCGCCGGCACATGCCATCACAACATCGGGATCGGTGCCGCGATCGTTGCTGGCCCACTCCCATATGCCAATGCCTGCGGTGCAGTGTTTGACTGTCTGATCCATACTAAGCCACTGCGGCGCAGGTTGCTTACCGGCGACAATGACATTGATACGATTCCAACTTCGAAGACAGTGATCCGTGACGAAGAGCAACGAATTGGCATCTGGCGGCAGATAGACGCGCACAATCTCCGCCTTCTTGTTGCACACGTAGTCGATGAAGCCGGGGTCCTGATGGCTAAATCCATTGTGGTCTTGGCGCCATACATGCGAGGTGAGCAGATAATTGAGCGACGGGATAGCACGTCGCCACGGAATTTCGTTGCAGACTTTGAGCCACTTTGCGTGTTGATTGAACATGGAATCGACAATGTGAATAAAGGCTTCATAGCAATTGAAAAGGCCGTGCCGGCCCGTCAGAAGATAACCTTCCAGCCATCCTTGGCAGGTGTGCTCCGAAAGGATTTCCATGACCCTGCCGGTGGCAGCTAAATGGTCATCATACGGCAATGTCTGTGCATCCCAGGCGCGGTCGGTGGCCTCGAATACATGGGAGAGGCGGTTAGAAGCAGTCTCATCGGGTCCGAACAGGCGAAAATTGCGACGTGCTTCACTCGCGCGAAGGAGGTCACGGAGAAATTCGGCCATCACCGCTGTCGCTTCGGCGTCTTGATGTCCGGGCTTTTCGACCTTGATCGCATAATTGGCGATGTCAGGAAGGTCGAGTTCATGCATCAGTAATCCGCCATTGGCGTGTGGATTTGCGCTCATCCTGCGTTCGCCCTTGGGGGCAAGCGCGGCTATGTCCGGCTTGAGCGCGCCATGTTCATCGAATAGCCCATCCGGCCGATAGCTCTTCATCCAACGTTCTAGCAGCTTTATGTGCCCCGGTTTCGTCGCCATTTCGGCGAATGGCACCTGGTGCGACCTCCAAAAGCCTTCCGTCTTGAGCCCATCCACCTCCTTGGGGCCCGTCCAGCCCTTCGGAGTTTTTAGGATGATCATCGGCCAATCGGGTCGGCCATTTGCGCGGCCTTCGCGTGCCTCATGCTGGATCGCGCGGATTTCATCCAGGACCCTATCCAGGGTGGCCGCCATAAACTGATGCATTGTGGCGGGATCGTCACCCTCGACGAGGTAGGGCTTATAGCCGTAACCGACAAGGAGACTATGCAGTTCTTCGGCGCCGATGCGCGCCAGGATCGTCGGATTGGCAATCTTGTAACCGTTCAAATGCAGGATTGGCAGCACCGCGCCATCTGTAACGGGATTAAGAAATTTATTTGAATGCCAAGACGTCGCCAGTGGGCCGGTTTCTGCCTCGCCATCGCCGACGACGCAGGTGACGATGAGTTTCGGATTGTCGAAGGCCGCACCATAGGCATGGGACAGCGAATATCCGAGCTCGCCGCCTTCATGGATCGAGCCGGGCGTTTCGGGCGCGGCATGGCTCGGAATACCGCCAGGAAAGCTGAACTGCCTGAACAGGCGCTGCATGCCTACAGCGTTCTGCGGAATATGCGGATAGATTTCGCTATAGGTGCCTTCGAGCCAGGTGTTGGCGACAAGCCCCGGTCCGCCGTGGCCTGGGCCTGCGATGTAAATCATATCGAGATCGTGCGCTCTGATGATCCTGTTCAAATGGACATAGATAAAATTCTGGCCGGGCGTCGTCCCCCAGTGACCCAACAAGCGCGGCTTGATATGGCGAAGCTCAAGTGGCTCCTTCAGCAGTGCATTGTCGAGCAGGTAGATCTGGCCGACCGACAAATAATTCGCTGCACGCCACCAAGCATCGATCAAGCTCAACTCTTTACTGGAGAGCGGACGATTTTGAACCGGCAGTTCAGTGCGTTTGGACATGACGCGTCCTCTATTCCGGCAGCGCATCCCCCTCATCCGAACTGCCGAGTGTTTTCCATCTAGAGTCCATGATGTCCTCGGCAGCCGATTTCCCCGGACGGCGATATGGAAACCGCATGGGTTGAGATCGCGTTCCCCAGCGCAAATAAACTTCTGCGGCGCGGCGTCGCGCCCATCCTGGGCTCCGAGACGTGGATGGCCTGACCCGCCGGGGCCGTTTGTCATCCGGCGCTGGCGCGGTGCTGGTTTTCGGCGGCGGCATTTCGGCCGGCGATGTAGCCCTGGCAGGCAGCGCGGGCGAGCCCGTGCTGCGAGAACCCGCCGGCCGATTCGCCTCCGCAGTACAGGCCGAGAATGACGTCGCCCTTCATGTCCACGACCTGGCATTTGGCATTGATGCGCAGGCCCGCACGCGTGTCGTGCACGACCGGCGTCGCCCAGGCGGCATAGAACGGCGGCTTTTCGATCTTGTGCAGCGGCTTGGGCTTGCCGAAATCCTGGTCGATCCCGCTGTCGACGAACGAATTGTAACGCGCGACCGTCTGCTCGAGATTGTCTGGCGGCATCGGCACGCGCTGATACTGCATTTTGATCTTCGCCGCGAGATCGCGGAGGGTATCGGCGCTGAAGAAGAACCCGGCTGTGATATCCACGTTCGGCGGGTTCGGATCCCACTTTTCGCGACTGACCGCATCGGCGTCGAATATCGCCCAAATCGGTCCGCCGCCGTTATGGGCGTCGCCGATACCGGCCATCGCCGCGTCGATGAAGTTGTTCGGATTATATTTGATGTTTTTGGCGTTGAGGTAGCTGCCCTGGGTATAGGGCTTGACCGAGTTGTAGTCGTTGGCGGTGAACTGAGGGCCGGTCTCGTCGTAGAACCGTTTGCCGAGCATGTTGACGAGGATCACATCCTGCCAGTTGGCGACGGATAGGCCTGATGCACGCGCGCGATCGAACACCGGGCTTCCCGGCATCCACTTCAGATTGACGTAGCCGTACTGGCTGCCGATCGTGCCGGGCTTGGTCAGGTTCGAGCCGAACTCGCCGGTTTGGTTGTACAGCCCCCACAGCGACGCGCCGACCGCCATGGCGGAAAGTTCGCCGCTGGCATCCTGGTTCGACCACGGCATGCCGGAGAGCCCGCAATATTCCTCGGTAAGCCGCGGATCGAACATGCGGCGGAAATTGATGTTACCGGTCGAACCGCCGGTGGCGATGATCACGGCTCTGTCGGCGCGAATGTTGAGCTTTCGCCCGTTGTTGTCGACGGCAATGCCGACCACGCGGCCGGAGCTTGGCTGCTCGCGGAAGATCGCCGTCATCCGGTACTCCAAAAGGATCTGCACGCCGGCTTTCTTGGCGGCAGCTTCGAGCGGGCGCATCAGGCCGTTGCCAGATGACAGCATTTTTTGAATCATCGGATCAGCCGGCTTACCGGTCTGTACCATCGGCCAATCCATCACCGCGCTGTGCATCTCGCGCGGTACCGAATTACCGACAGACGTGCCGCCGAAATCGTCGGGCGCCTTGTCGACAAAAATGACGCCATGGGCGACTAGCCACTCGAAGGTCGGCGCGCTGTTGTCGGCGAAGGTGCGAATGATTTCGCGGTCGTTGTAGCGATAGTCGGGGAAGCCGTTCGGCTCGACCACCGACCAGTCCGTCAAATCGCGGAACAAAAGGTCGGGCGAATCTTCGATGCCGTATTTCTTTTGCACGCTGGTGCCGCCGCCAAGCGGGACGTTGCCGCCGCTGGTGATCGCATGGCCGCCGATGTCCTTCTCGGCTTCGACCAAGATGACCGAGGCGCCGGCTTCGCGCGCCACGATTGCGGCGGGCAGTCCGGTGGCGCCCGACCCGATAACCACGACGTCAGCCTCGCGCTGCCACCGCGTCGGCACGTGTGGTGCTTGGGCGGCGGCTGGCTCTGCCGCAGTCATCGCCCCCACCGCCAAGGCGGCGGCCACGCCGCTGCCGCCGAGCAGCACATCTCGTCTCTTCATGGCCATGATGGCTCTCCTTGGGTTCTGAATAGGATCGGGTTCTGAGTAGGATCGACTTTCCACACCCGCATCAGCGATGGCGGATTCCGCGCAGGAAATCGGCTAAGCTATTGAGGAAATGACGAGCGCGGCATTGATGCAGATCAATCCGGCGATTTGGCCGATCCGGTAAGGATTGAGGCGCAGCGATCACGCGGCCGGCCGCGGAGGGGAGCCGTCATGAAGCGGTGGTTGGCGGCGGTTTCGTTGATCGTCGTGGGCGGCGCCGTCGGCGCTGGCGCAATCATAGCAAGTACGGTGGTCAATCACGCCACATCGACCGAGGCATTCTGTACCTCGTGCCATTCGATGGCCGGATTGGCGGCGGACCCGCACTATCGGCAGTCGGCCCACCGCACAGATGCGGCCGGTGTGTTGGCAAGCTGCGCCGACTGCCACGTTCCGTCCAACAACTGGTTCGTCGAGACCTACTCGCACGTCGTGGACGGCGTTCGCGACGGCATAGCCGAATATACCGGCAACATGAGCGATCCGGCGGTCTGGTCGGCGCGCTTGCCGGTGCTGGCCGAGCGCGTGCGCGAGGAGATGCGCAAAGACGATGGCCTGACCTGCCGCAAGTGTCACGAGCCGGCTGCCATCCGGCCGCCGAGCGAGGCCGGCCGAGCGGCGCATGCCATGCTCGCGCAGACGCGCATCACCTGCATCGATTGCCACTTCAACCTGGTCCATGCCCCGATCGCCGCAAGCACGAGCTTCCTGCACGGGTCGGGGCTTGGGCAAAGCAAGCCATGAGCATGCGTGCACGTCGCTCGCCGGCACAGCGGAGGACCTTATGAATTACCGAAGGGGAATCGTGCCGGCCGTATCGATCCTGGTGCTATCAGGCGGTCTCGCGGTCCTGCCGCTGAGCTGGACGTCCCCGCGAGCGCAGAATGCCCCGCCGCCCTCAGCGGGCGAAGCAACGCCGAGCGCTCTGCCGTTTACCGACGTGCCGTTCTACGCGGAGTGGGCAAGTTCGGCGCATGCGCAGCGTTCGGCTGAAGCCTTCAATCACTGGAATCCTGATGGAGCAATTCCGGTGGAATGCGCGAAATGCCATTCCACTCCGGGCTTCCGCGATTTCCTCGGCGCGGACGGCAGCAAGCCGGGCGTCGTTGATCACCCGGCGCCGGTCGGCACCGTCATCACCTGCATTGCCTGCCATAACGACAAGACGGCCGAGCTGGGCTCGGTTACATTTCCATCCGGCGCTCGGGCGGCGAATTTGGGCGCTGATGCGATCTGCATGACTTGCCACCAAGGCGTCGAATCGACCGACAGCGTAAACAAGGCTGTCGCGGGCCTTGGGGAGGATGCCGTCGAACCCAAGCTCGAATTCATCAACGTGCACTACACTGCCGCCGGGGCCATACTGATGGGTAACTTGGCCCGCGTCGGGTACGAATACCCGGAAAAAACCTATGCCGGCCGTCTCCAGCATCAGCAGCCTTATACGCGCTGCACGACCTGTCATGAGCTGCACACCGTGGCGGTGAAGGTCACCGCCTGCGCCGCGTGTCATCGCCAAGTGACCGACAAGGCGTCGCTACGTCAAATCCGCGTCGGCGCTGCGAATTATGACGGCACAGGCAATGGCGATGAGGGCCTCGCCCAGGAGGTCGATCATCAGCGCGCCAAGCTGCTTGCCGCCATCATGGTCTATGCCAAGACCATAGCCGGCAAGCCCATCGTTTACGATCTCGAGACGTTCCCTTATTTCTTCGTCGATACCAACGGCAATGGCGTCGCGGACAAGGACGAGACGAAATTCCCCAATCGATATAAGGCGTGGACACCACGTCTTCTAAAAGCCGCCTACAATTATCAATTCATAACGAAAGAGCCCGGTGCTTACGCGCACAATCCGACTTATGCGCTTGAGCTGCTCTACGACTCGATTGCCGATCTCGGCGGCAAGGTCAGCGTCGATCTCGGCAACGTGAAGCGCCCGTAGGCAGGCTGTGCCGACGACGAATATCGGCGGCATGCCAATAGCTACGCCCCGGTCTCTTTGACGTAAATCAACGTCGCCGTCGGCACGATCGGTTAGCCGTTATCGAGCGAACTGCCCTTTTTCAGCGCGGGGGCCCCGGCGTGCAGCGACAACCATCCCGTCGGTCGTTCCTTCACGGTTCCGCTTTGGCAACCGCTGGAGCGACAATGTTCAACGCAACGTCGACGATCATGGCGGAAACGCAACATCCAGGCGACGGCGCGCCGGCAAGCTTGCAGCCGGTCACGATCGAGCTTCACGTGAACGACACAGTGCAGACGCTGCATGTCGAACCGCGCATGACCTTGGTCGAGGTATTGCGCGGGCCATTGGGGCTCACCGGAACCAAGATTGCCTGCAATCGCGGCGCCTGCTCGGCCTGCACGGTGTGGCTCGACGGCGTGCCGGTCTGCTCGTGCATGATGCTCGCCATTGACGTCGGAGCTCGCAGTGTCACCACAATCGAGGGGCTCGCCACGGGAGAAAAGTTGCATCCGGTGCAGCAAGCCTTCATCGATCACGATGCTCTGCAATGCGGCTTCTGCACCCCCGGCATGATCATGAGCTGCGCGGCGTTGCTTGAGCGGTCGCCGCAACCAAGCGCCGAAGATGTGCGCGCCGCCATCAGCGGACACTATTGCCGCTGCGGCACCTATCCGCACGTTATTGCGGCCACTCTCGACGCCGCCAAAATGCGCAGGGCATAAATATGGCGACATCAGAAAATCTGCGCACTGAAACATTTCCCTCGGGCATCGCCAGCGTTGGCCTTGACACGGTCGAGCGGCAGATACCGGCCGACGAGCCGCCGCCGCTGCCTCCCAACAAAGAACTCGGCGTTATCGGCAAATCGTTCCCGCGCCCGAACGGACGCGCCAAGGTGACCGGCGCGACCCGCTTCACCGTCGACGTGAAGCTGCCCGGCATGTTGCACGCGCGCGTGCTGCGTTCGCCATGGCCGCATGCGCTTGTGCGTTCGATCGATGTATCAGCAGCTGCAAACCATCCGGGGGTACGCGCAGTCCTGGCGGTCACTGATCCGGCGAATCCGCAAAGCGCGACGTTACGTTATGTCGGCGCGCCGGTGGCCGCGGTCGCGGCCGTTTCGATGGCCGCGGCCGAAGAGGCGTTGCGCCTCACGCGCGTCGACTACCAGACGCTGCCGTTCGTTGCGGATATCAATACGGCACGCGATCTCACGGCTCCGCTGGTCCACGATGACGTGACGGCGCCCGCTGGTCACCCATCCGGATTTCCCGCCGCAGCCAACCTGCCGCTCAACGGCAATGTGCGCGGACCGGCAATCGCGCGGCTCGGCGATGTGACCAAAGGATTCGCCGAAGCCGATGCGATCGTCGAAGCCGAATACAGCACGCGCGTGCAAACTCATTGCTGCCTCGAGCCGCATGCGATCGTCGCCGATTGGCGCCCCGATGGGCTCACTGTATACATGTCCACCCAATTCACCGTCGGGGTCCGCGACGAAATTGCCGAAGCGTTCGGCCTACCGCTCAATCGCGTCCGCGTCATCGCCGATGCCATGGGCGGTGGATTCGGCTCGAAATCGCAGCTTGGCAATTACGGACACTTTGCCATCGAGCTGTCGCGCCGTGCAGACGCGCCCGTGCAGCTTTTCCTTGAGCGCGAGGAGGAGCAAATGGACGCCGGTAATCGGCCCGGTACTTGGCAGCGCTTGCGCATCGGCGCCGAGCGTGACGGTTCGCTGACCGCGATTTCGCTCATAAGCTACGGCACCGCGGGTGTCGGTCTAGGTGCGGGCGTCGGCAACAATGCCGAATCACTCTATTCCTGCCCCAATTTCAAAGGCGCCCAGCACGACGTGTTCATCAATGCCGGGCCGGGCTGCGCGATGCGTGGGCCCGGAAATACGCCAGGCGCTTTCGGGCTAGAACAGTCGATCGATGCACTGGCGGAAACGCTTGGTACCGACCCGCTCGAGCTACGCGACCGCATCGACCCCAGTCCCGTACGACGCGAGGAGCGGCGCATCGGGGCCGAGCGGATTGGTTGGCAACGCCGGCACGCGGCTGGAGCAGACTCCGGTCCTGTCAAGCGCGGTCTGGGTATGGCGCAATCGCTGTGGGGCGCCAACGTACAGACCAATGCGGCCTGCGAAGTCCGCATCATGCGCGACGGCTCGGTTGAGGTCCTCTCCAGCGTGCAGGACATTGGCACCGGCATCACGACCGTGCTGGCGCAGACTGTCGCCGAAGTGCTTGGGCTTCGTCCTGATGAAATTACGGTCCGTATCGGCGATACCGAGTTTCCGCCCGGCGGGCCGTCTTACGGAAGCCGCACGACCGCTTCGATAACGCCGCCGGCGCGCACCGCCGCTTGGCGGGTGCAACAGCAGCTCTTTCGCGAGGCGGCACTGATGCTCAATGCATCCGCAGATGACTTGATCGCAAGCGAAGGAAAAATTCTGCTCCGCGGCGATCGAAGCCGTTTCGTCACCTTCAAGGACGCCGCCGCACGGTTGCGTACTGATCGCGTCGCCGCGGTTGCTTCGCGAAGCGACGACTATGGCGGATTTCGGCGGCGCGCAGGCGAAGACGCAGCACTCGCACAGCAGGACTTGGGCGGCGTGCAATTCGCCGAGGTGGTGGTCGATACCGAGACCGGCATCATTCGTGTCGAGCGCGTAGTCGCGGTGCAGGATTGCGGCCGCCCGATGAACCCGCGGCAGCTCGAAAGCCAAGTGCAAGGCGGCGTGCTAATGGGAATTTCGTACGCGCTGCTCGAAGAGCGGATCATCGATCAGGCGACCGGAAGGATGATCAACCCGAATCTGGAGCAATACAAACTCCTCGGCCCGCGCGAGACACCTGAGATCGATGTGGTCATTCTGGAAAACTATCAAGGGCGAAGCGCGACTGACGCCTACGGCGTCGCCGAGCCGGCAAATATCGCCACTGCGCCGGCAGTTGCTAATGCCGTGTACAACGCCGTGGGCGTTCGTCTGCGCAGTCTGCCCATGACGCCGGCTGCCGTGCTCGCCGCACTCGGCAAAGTCCCGCAGAGGAGCTGACCCGTGAACCGCTTCGCCGTCGCCGGCGCCACAACGATTGCCGAGGCCGCGACGGCGGCCTCTGCGACGGTCGCCGTCGCAATGACTGCCCCGCCCGACAGGACCGGCCTCATTATTGTGAAGGCAGGCGGCATCGACCTACTGGATTTGCTCAAGGAAGGTCTCTTGGCGCCCTCTAAATTGGTGAATTTGCAAGATGTGCCGGGCCTCGACGCGGTTGTCGAAGAAGCTGACGGAAGCTTACGCGTCGGGCCGATGGTCACGTTGGCTTCGGTTGCGGCGCATCCCCTGGTTCGAGAACGCTATCCGGCGCTTGCGAACGCGCTCGCCGATTCGGCCAGTCCGCAAATCCGCAACGTTGCCACCCTGGGCGGCAACCTCTTGCAGCGTCCGCGCTGTTGGTATTTCCGCTCACATGCCTTTCATTGTTTGCGCAAAGGCGGTGGACATTGCTTCGCCATCGACGGCGAAAATCAGTATCACGCGATCTTCAACAACACGCCTTGCGCGATCGTGCATCCATCCACCGCGGCGACGGCGCTCGTAGCGCTCGGCGCGACAGTCGAGCTCACTAATGCTGTCGGTGTGACGCGCCGACTCATGCTGGAAGATTTTTTCGTTCCGGTCGAACGCGATTTGCAGCGCGAGAACGACATCAGGCCACAGGAAATTCTGACTGCCGTCGTTCTGCCAAAACTGCCTCCCAGCACGCGCATGGCGCACATCAAACAGGGCGAAAAGGATTCGTTCGACTGGCCACTCGCCGATGTCGCTGTCGTCCTCGATCTCGATGCAAGCGGCATCTGCAAGGGCGCATCAATCGTGCTCGGCGCAGCCGCACCGGTGCCGCATCGCGCGCAGACCGCCGAGGCAGCTTTGGCGGGTAAGAAAATCGACGAGGGCACCGCCGAACAAGCCGCCCGGGCGGCGCTCGCGGGCGCCACGCCCCTCAGCAGGAATGCGTATAAGTTGCCGCTGTTCGAAACGCTCGTCCGCCGTGCTCTTCTGAAAGCCGTTGCCGGGACTTAGGCTTAGCGGGCAGCAGCCTCGGAGTGCCGGCCGTCGAGCAATCGTCTTGTATGTCTCGCGATCATAAGGTTCTCGTCCGTCGGTATGACCCACGCCGACACTCGCGAATCGCCGACGGAGATGCGCGGTCCCCCGGACGCGTTGGCGCTATCGTCAAGCTCAATGCCTAGCCATTGAGCGTCCTTGCATACGCGAGCCCGAATTTCTGCGGCGTTTTCCCCGATGCCTCCGGTAAATACGACGGCGTCGAGACCTCGGAGTGCCGCCGAGAGCGAACCGAGCTCGCGTCCGATTCGATAAACAAAGAGATCCACAGCCTCTTTTGCGGTCGAAAGGTTGCTTGCCAGCAATGTGCGCATGTCGCTGGACAAGCCAGACACGCCGAGAAGTCCTGAGCGCTCGTAAATAAGCTGTTCAATTTGCGCGGCGTTCATCCCCTCGTGTTGAAGAAGATAGAGAATGACACCGGGATCGAGCGTCCCGATGCGCGTTCCCATCGGCAGTCCATCAAGGGCGGTCAAGCCCATGGTCGTGGCGATGGAGCGGCCGGCCTCGATCGCACACATGCTGGCGCCGTTGCCAAGATGAGCGACGATTACCTTGCCATGCGCACATTCGGGAGCGACTCGCGGCAGGACCGACACGATGTACTCGTAAGAGAGCCCGTGGAAACCGTAGCGGCGCACACCCTTGGCGGTAAACGCGCGCGGCAAGGCGAATTCCTGGGCCAGCGCCGGTTCCGCTCGGTGAAAGGCGGTATCGAAACAGGCAACTTGCGGGAGCTCCGGCGCGATCGCGCTTATCGCGCGGATAGCAGCGATATTGTGCGGCTGGTGCAAGGGCGCAAGCGGCACGAGTTCGTCCAACGCGGCGAGCACCGCCGCATCGATAAACACGGGCTGCGCATACACCATGCCGCCGTGAACAACGCGGTGGCCGACGCCCGAAAAGCCGGCCTCGCTACCGATGCGCTCGCCGAACCAGCTATGAATGGCCGCCATCGCGCCAGCGTGGTCTATGGCGGCGATCGGCCTGTCGATGAGTTTTCGACCTTCGCCGTCGGCGACCTCGATACGCGCTGCCCTGTCGCCACCTTCGCCAATGCCTTCAACTTGGCCATGCGCGCCGGCCGAGAGCGAGCGATCCGCGGCCGTCTCATAAATCGAGAATTTGCAGCTCGATGAACCCGCATTGATGATGAGGATCGGCTCCCGCATGGCGATTCAGCCGGCAACCTTGCCGATTTCGGCCGTGCCGACACGGCGGGCGTGGGCATAGAGCGCGGCCACGGCGCAACTCGCCATGCGGGCACGCACATTGTCGGCGCGACTCGTGAGAATGATCGGGACCCGGGCTCCGAGCACGATGCCGGCGGCGTCCGCATTGGCGAGAAAGATCAGCTCTTTCGCCAGCATGTTGCCGGCCTCGAGATCGGGAACGAGCAGAATATCGGCGTCGCCCGCGACCTGGGAAGCTATGTGCTTGGTGCTGGCTGCCTCGCGGTTGATCGCATTATCAAGCGCCAGCGGACCATCCAGCACGGCGCCGGTGATCTGGTCGCGTTCGGCCATCTTGCACAAAGCGGCCGCGTCGATGGTGGAGGGAATCTTGGAAGTGATCGTTTCGACCGCGGAAAGAATTGCAACTTTCGGCCGATCGATCCGCAGGGCATGCGCGAGATCGATCGCATTCTGCACTATATCGACCTTGTCCTCGAGCGTCGGAAAAATGTTCACCGCGGCATCGGTGATGAACAACGGCTTTGGATAGGTCGGCACATCCATGATGAAGACGTGACTGATCCGCCGCGCGGTGCGGATGCCGGTATCCTTGTTGACCACCTCGGCCATCAACTCATCGGTGTGCAGGCTGCCTTTCATCAGCGCATCGGCCTCGCCGGCGCGAACGATTTCGACGCCTTTCGCCGCCGATGCATGGCTGAATGGCGTGTCGACAACCTGCAGGCTTGCGATATCAAGGTTGAGCGACGTCGCGAGCGCACCGATGCGGCCCAGCGGTCCGACCAAGATCGGCTTGATGATCTTCGCTTCTGCCGCCTCCACGGCACCGCGCAGAGAGGTCTCATCACAAGGATGCACGACTGCCGTCCGCACCGGCGCGAGCGCATGACAGGCCGAGATCAGTGCATCATATTTTTCGTGTTTGCGTGGTTCGAGCATGCGCCATCCTCACCCCGGCAGCCATTGCGGCCGGCGCATATTCTACTCCGCCCCTTCTCGATTTTGAGCGGGCCGCCCGGCAGCTATTCAGCCGGCATCACTGCGCCTGTAGGTTTGCCCGCCGGCGCTTTACCGTGGAGTTCCTGTTCGACCCAAAGGCTGTGGTGCTGTTTGGCCCAATTCAGATCCACTTTACCGTCCGCCATGGCATCAATCCCGCCCTCCATGCCGATGGTTGCGATGTAAATGTGGGCAATAATGGCGGCAATGAACAGCATAGCCCCAATGGCGTGAACCATCTCCGCAACCTGCATGCCGCCGATGCTCGTCACGTAGAACGGAAAGACGAGCGTATAGCCCGGGACTGCGACCAGGATTGTCGCAAACACGACGCCCCAAAACAGCAGCTTCTGTCCAGCATTGAAGCGCCAAGCCGGCGGATGCTTCGAGCCGACGAAGCCGCCACCCTCCTTCAACCATTTGATATCGACGGCGGTCGGCAGATTGTCCTTGGCCCATAGCAGCAACATGCCGATGACACCGAGCACAAAGGGGAAGCTGAGGAAGTTGTGGGCGTACTTGCAGGCCTCGGTGAATGGGCTGAATGCGTCTGGTCCGATCAGTGGAAGCAGGACTTTCTTGCCATAGGTGAAGTTCAGACCAGTCAGGCCGAGAATTACAAACGTGGTGCCCGCGAGCCAGTGGACGAAGCGCTCGATCGCGTCAAACCGTATAATTGTGAAACCGCTGCGTCCCGCTTCGATGCGGATAGGGCCCCGAAACCAATAGAACACGCCGAGCAGAGCAAGCGTGCCGAGGATCGCGGCAATCCCGAAGACGTTGAGCACAACCTCGTGAAAAAAGCGCCATTCGCGTCCAGCCGGCTGGATAAGCACACTTTCGCGCTTGTCCGGTAGATCGACACGGCCTTGGACCTTGCCGAGCTGCCGCAGCAGCATTTGCTCATTGACCGCGTTGGCGTTCGGGTTCGAAGGCGACGGTTGCGCCAACAGCGGTGTTCCGACGGTACAAGCTGCTATGACAAGCGCGACAAACAGGAACCGGAAGCGGCGAATAAGCTGGATCATGGCATGGCATCCCTAAAAATGATCGATAAAAATTTCATGGCACCCGGCAGGCTGCTTTGATTTCGATCAAAGCGGAACGACCTGCCGCTGCGATCACGCTGCCTGCCGGAAACCTGCGGCGGCGGTTATCGGCCCTTAAAGCACAATACCCGCAGCCAAAAGTGCGGAATAACCCAGGCATAGAAAGGCCGCCATCGGCGTCAGCGGCACGAGCGCGTCGTGACGGTCCTCGGTGAGCACTTTTCGCGCAAGCGCCAAGGCGAGGGGCAGGGTGAACAGCGGCAGCAAGACCCAGGAATCGAAGCCCCAGCCCAGCCAAAACCAGAACGGAACGACGTAAGCGAATGTTGACAGCGCCACATATTCGATGCGGCTGAAGCGTATGCCAAAACGAACCGGCGTGGTGCGCCACCCCTTCGCCGCATCGAAGGCGCGATCTCTGATGTCGTCGATGATCAGAATGTTCACGGCAAACGCGCCGAGCGGCAGACCTACAATTAAAGCCCGCAAGGGAAAGTCGTGAAATGCCAGGTTCCAGTACGATGCCACCGGCTGGTGCGCCGCCATCTGCACATAGTACGTGGCAGCCGGCGCCAATAGACCGAACATGATGAAGAAATGAATGTCGGCAAGCCCCAGCTTCCCGAAGGGATAAGGCCCGCCCGCATAGATCAGGCTGCCTATCATGCCGACCAAGCCGATGGCGACGACCGGTGGGCCGGCGACATGTAGGAGATAGAGCCCGGTCAGTGCCGCCAACGCCAGGCAAGCTAGGATTGCCGCGCGCAGGCCGTTGAGGGTGAGCGCGCCCTTATTGAGCGCCTCGATCAGTTCGGGATGCTCGTTCACCGAGCGATGCCTAACCAACAGTTCGTAGTTGTCTGTAAAGAGACCCGCGATGTGGATCAGCCAGCTTGCAAGGAACCCAAGGAGTGCGGGCAGCGGAGCGAAAACACCGTCGCGGCCGGCCAAGGCCATCGCCACTAAAACCGGCGCCGCGGCAGTCGGCAGCGAATGTCCCGGATAAATCAGCCAGTGGAGCCAAAGCTCGCGCCGGGCGTGGGTCTTCTCGGTCATGGCAATTGCGCGGCGCGCCGTCAGGAGGTCCGTAGGTGAAATGGCGGCGTTATTGGTGATTCTACTCATAGCGAAGCGCCTCGATTGGATCGAGCCGCGCTGCCTTGCGGGCAGGATAATAGCCGAAGAAAACGCCCACCGCGGCGGAAAATAGGAAACCGCCGGCCACGGCGGCCGGCGAAATCGGCGCCAGCCAACCCGCCATCAATGAAATTCCAACCGAGCACGCGATGCCCATCACGATACCAGCAATGCCGCCGCTGACGCTGAGAAACACCGCCTCGGCGAGGAACTGTAAGAGGACATGAAGACGTCTGGCGCCGATTGCCATGCGCAAGCCGATTTCGCGCGTTCGCTCGGTGACAGACACGAGCAGAATGTTCATGATGCCGATCCCGCCCACGATTAGTGAGATCGAAGCAACCGCCGCCAGCAGCAGCGCCATGATGCGGCTCGAACTCTCCGCGGTCTCCACGAACTGGCTGAGATTGCGGATTTGAAAGTCGTCGACCTCCCCGGGTTTGATGCGGTGGCGGTCTCTGAGCGTCACGGTTGCTTGGTCGATGGCGGTCTGCACTTCGGACTCGGCCACTGCCTGAACAAAAACGTAGTTGACAAAACCGGTCAGTCGCGGCTGCAAGTTATAGGGATTGGGAGGCGGCAGATAAGGCCAATTGAGCGGCGTCTGTACCTGAGTCGGCGCTGCCACACCGAGCACCTTCTGTTGGCCCGTAGTGAACGGCAGCATGATCAAATCGTCTTGATCCGTGCCGAACGGCGACTGACCCTTACCGACGAACAGGCCGATCACCTGCAGTGGCACGCTCTTCACCTGGATGAACGCGCCGATCGGATTCTCGCCGGGACTAAAGAGCTGGCGATAAACCGTCTGGCCGATGACAACAACGAGCGCCGCCTTGCTCTCGTCCTCCGCGCTGATGCCGCGGCCGGCAGCGATTTGCCAATTGGTGATGGGCGGATAGGTCTGGCTGACGCCTTGGATACTCGTGGTCCAATTCTGGCCGCCGTACTGCACCTGGCCCTGTTGCCGGATCAAATAGCCGATCTGCGCCACCGCGGGATCGCTACGGCGAATCGCGCGCGCATCCAAAACGGTGAGCGTGCTGGCGCTGCCGTAACCAGCGCGAACGCCCCCCGTGGTGATGGCGCCAGGCACAATCACGATGACGTTCGTGCCGAGGCTCTGTATTTGTCTGCGCACCGCTTCGTTGGCGCCTTGGCCTATGGCGACCATGGTGATGAGCGCCGCAACGCCGATGAACACGCCCAGCATGGTCAAGGCCGAGCGCATCTTGTTGCGCCCGATGGCCTGGGCCGCCGCGGCGAGCACCATGAGTCCGAACGACAAATGGGCGCGGCCCGGAATATTCGCGGCCTTCTCTGAAGGCGTTAATGGCAATGTCGTGCGCTCGGCCCCGGAACGAGGGACCGCCGGCTTTTCGACCCGCTCATCGGAAATGATCTTGCCGTCCCGCATGATCAGGATGCGGTCCGCATAGGCGGCAATATCCGCTTCGTGCGTCACCAGCACGATCGTCACGCCCTGCTCGCGATTGAGCGAAACGAGGGTCTCCATGATTTCGTGCGAGGTGCGCGTATCGAGATTACCGGTCGGCTCGTCGGCAAGGAGGAGATTCGGCGAATTGATCAGCGCTCGCGCGATGGCGACTCGCTGCTGCTGACCGCCAGAGAGCTGACCGGGTGTGTTGCGTTCGCGATCGCCGAGACCGAGAAATTGCAATGCCGCACGTGCCCGTGCGATGCGGGCCGGACCGTGTGTCGGCCCTGAGCTGGCGTAGTAGAGCGGTAGCCCGACATTCTCCAGCGCGCTGGTTCGCGCCAACAGGTTGAAGCTTTGGAACACGAAGCCGAGCCGTTCGCTGCGGATGCGCGCAAGGTCGGGTTCATGGAGGGCCGCTACGTCGACGCCCTCGAGAAAATAATGCCCGCCGGTCGGACGATCGAGACAGCCGAGGATATTCATCAAGGTGGACTTGCCGGAACCTGACGAGCCCATGATGGCGACGAACTCGCCGGCTGCAATCGTCAGATCGATGCCGCGCAACGCCTCGACCTTGACATCGCCGACCACGAATGTGCGGGCGAGATGCTCGACGCTGATGATCGGCGGCGGCATGTTCGGCTTGCCTGCTGCTGTGCTCACCGCGATTTCACAGACGCGGCGCAGGGAGAGCCGATTTGCCGCTGTCGGCGGCGGCGGCTTCGGCGGTAACGACAAGATCGCCTGCGTGCAAATCGCCCTGGACGATTTCCGTAAAGTTTCCGTCGTCGAGCCCGGTCGTAATCGCGACGGCGATCGGCTCGCCGCCACGCAATACCCAGACGTGCTCATGTCCGGCACGCGGCAGCGTGCTTGCAGCCGGCGTATTGGCGGCCGCGCCGGGCCTATAGCGCAGCGCCTGATTGGGCACGCGCAACACGTCGTCCTTCTGCTCGACGATGATCTCGGTGGAGGCCGTCATTCCCGGCAGCAGCGCGAGATCGCTGTTGTCGACGCCGATGACGACGTCGTAGGTGACGACGTTCTGCACGGTCTGCGGCGACTGCCGCAGCTGAGTGACGGTCCCCGCAAAGGTCCGCTGTGGGAAGGCGTCGACCGTGAAGGTCGCTTTGTCGCCCACCTTTATGCTGCCGATGTCATCCTCGCTGGTATTGGTATCGACCTCCATCTGCTTGAGGTCGGTGGCGATCAGGAACAGCGTTGGGGTCTGGAAGCTCGCTGCAACCGTCTGACCGCCGGTCACGTCACGTGAAACGACCGTGCCGTCCACCGGCGAGACGATGTCGGTATAATCGAGGTTGAGCTTGGCGCTTTCGACCAGCGCCTGATCGACTTTGACTGTGCCTTCGTCCTGGCTAACGAGGTAGGCTTGATCTTCGGACTGCTGTCGTGCGATCGAATTCTCACTGACGAGTTGTTGGTAGCGGGCGAGATCCTTGCCGTCTTTGTCGAGTATGGCTTGGTCGCGCGCCAGCTGCGCAGAGTACTGATCGAACGTCGCCTGGTAGGGCCGTGGATCGATCCGGGCGCAGACCTGACCCGCCCTGACCTGGGTGTTGTAATCGCAGTAGATGTTTTGAATGACGCCGGACACGTAGGTCCCGACGATGATCGTGAGCACCGGATTGACAGTGCCGGTGGCGGTCGCGGTTCGGGCGATGGTGCCGCGTGTGACTTGCGTGGTGGCATATCGCGCCGGGCTTTTCGTACCGAGAATCCAGAACAGCGCGGCGCCACCGACGGCAACGATGATCGCAAGCGCCGCGCCGATCGGCCAATGTCGCCGCAGGCCGGCGCCGACGCGACGCGCGGCTGTTCGGGAGACGGGAAAATTCACCACCTTGCCGCGCGGCTTAGTCTCTAAATCCCGACTGACGCTCATGACCATGCCCCGTTCGTGCTCAGCTCAGAGCATCGTGCTGTCTACGTGTTAGCGCGGAAAGCGCTTTGACCTTGGTCAAGACCGGCCCAGGCGATGAAGGCGCACCCGGTCCTACATTGGCGCGACCAGCGATCGAGGCGCCTGCCGCACTGCGCAGGCGCGGCTTCGCTATCCGTGATCGGTGGTAGGTCCGGCCGCCCGGCAGCGTCCGAACTCGATGACCGGCTGCCCCGGTCCATATTGCTGCCAGACGACCCCCAAAGACGACCGGTCTATGCCCAGGCTGGCATCGCTGCTTTGACCGCTGATCGATACGGTACTGATCGACACCTGAGAAAAGCTGTAGTTCTGGCCTCCGACCAGTGCCTGCAGAGCTTTTCCGTTTTCGTCGAAGATCACGACAATCGGCCGATTTTCCGCTCCGAGCCGCGCTGCGGTATCGGTCAATACGCATTCGAGCCGCTGCTGTGCAGCAGAGGCGTCCAGGGCGCCGGCGAGAACCATCACCAAGGTGGAACCACCGATCATGGCCGGTCGCCATCGTCTTCGGGGATTCATTCCAGCTCCTGCGCAGCGCACGGTGTCGCGCGGTGTATTGTGGACTTCTCAGTCAAGTTCATAACCAGATTGCGCCATTTGGCTTTGCGCTGGATCAAAAAACCGCGATCGCAACAAGCGGCCGCATTAACCACTCTCTGCATCGTCTCGCGTGCGCGAGGGGGTGTGGCGCTGCGCCGCCAGAACCGTCAGCAGCGCCGCGCCCCTCGCGCGTGCGTAGACCTGATCAATTACGTTGATGTGGGGCCGCGCGGCTCGCCGCACCCCGCCGGTCGATCTCGATCTTCATCGCTCTCCACGCAGCGCTCTGCAAAGCGACCGCGAGCGATGCGGGTTTGTGGCGGTGATCATGGCGCGCCACCGCAGCCAAATCATCAGCCCCTTCATCGGCCGCAGCGGTCCGAGCGTGCAAATCGGGATCAGCGGAAGCCACAAGGCGGCGTGGACCCAATACGGCGGGTGGTAAACTGCTTCCGTGATCAAGGCGGCGCCGACGACGATAAAGCCGGCCAGAAACATGATGAAAACCGCCGGCCCGTCACCCGAATCGGCGAAGCCATAGTCGAGCCCGCAAGATTCACACACGCGGCGCCGTTCCGATGCGGCCGTCTTGAGCGCCTGATCGAGACCACGATACAAATAAATACATCGCCTGGGCGGATTTGGGCGGTACTGACCGATTTTGCCCGGATGCCGACTTGGAATGCTTTCATCAAATCCATCTCGGGAAACTTGACCCAAGGGGCGCGGCTTACGGTTTGTATTGCCCTGCCGAACAAGCCTGGGATTCGATTTAAGCCGACTGTGCTGACTGTTCGGCCTGGGCGTGAATTGCGTTGGTTAGGCGGGGTTCGGGGGATGTTGCGGCCTGCGCCTCTCATCCAACCACGTCACCCTCATCACCGCATTTCGTCTGTCGTACCGGTCATTGCATTTCGTCGGTGTGAACGACGCCGAACGGCAGGCCCTCGCGGTCGTATGACTTTTTGAACTCGGCAACCAGGCGACCGAGCCTTTTCGCGAATTCATTGCCTATGCCGCGAATTTTCGCTGGCGATCCCGCCTCCTTCGAACTGGCAAGGATCATGGCCTGAAGCTGAAGCAGCGCGTCGTAGATTTCATAATTGCGCAGCTGCGCGATCTTTGTCGCCGGATCGCGCGATGCCGCAATGATCGCCGCCCAGACAGCATCGCGTATGCGATCGCAATACGCCCGATCGAAAGCATCGATGTCTCGGGGCTTCGCCTTCATGCTCGACCGCCATAACAGCCTCGGTTAAAGCGATGCACCATAAAGTAATGCTTGAAACATCACAAGATGGAGTTTAAACACTAGAATAGCGATTCTATTCATGATATTTAAGGAGCCTAATGATCACTGCCGGGCAGCTTCGTGCCTCCCGCGCGCTTCTCGGGATAGACCAACGGCAGCTTGCGGAAGCGGCCGGCCTTTCGCTGCCGACCATCCAGCGGATGGAAGCAAGCGACGGCCTGATCCGGGGCAATGTCGATTCTCTCATGAAGCTCGTTGCGGCCCTCGACGCGCTCGGCATCGAGCTGATTTCCGATAATGCGACGAGCCACAGCGGCGGGCGCGGCATCCGACTCAAGAGGGCGCCGACGTGACGCTTGCGGTACTCCTGACCTGTGTCGCTTTCCTTCTCGTGCTCGCCCCGGTCGCTCTCGCGATGGGCGGCGGATCTGCGACGGCGCCTCTTGTCTACGGCGCGAGTCTGGCTGCTTCGGTGGTTTCCTTGGCTGCTTCTCTCGTGCATCTTCTTGGAGCGACGCCGCCTGAGGCCGTCACGCTGCCGCTCGGCATTCCTTGGCTCGGTGCGCACTTTCGTCTGGACGCGCTCTCGGCCTTTTTCCTGGCCGTGGTCGATCTGGGCGCGACCGGCGCGAGTCTTTTCGCGCTTGGCTACGGAAGGCATGAAACCGCGCCCGGGCGCGTGCTGCCGTTCTATCCGGCGTTCCTCGCCGCCATGACCTGCGTGGTGCTGGCCGACGACGCCTTCACCTTTCTGCTGTCCTGGGAGTTCATGTCGCTCACGTCCTGGGCGCTGGTGATGTCCCACCATCGCCAAGCCGAGAATGCGCGCGCTGGCTTTATCTACCTGGTCATGGCGAGCTTCGGCACGTTGTGCCTGTTGCTGGCCTTCGGCTTGCTCGCCGGTCCCGACGGCCACTACGCCTTTGCGCAGATGCGCGCCACGCATCCATCGGCCGCGATCGGCGCGCTGGTGCTCCTGCTCGCCCTGCTCGGAGCCGGCTCAAAGGCCGGCATCGTGCCGCTCCACGTCTGGCTGCCGCTCGCGCATCCCGCCGCACCAAGCCAGGTCTCCGGCCTGATGAGCGGCGTGATGACCAAGGTCGCCGTGTATGGCTTCGTCCGCATCATCTTCGATCTCGTGGGAGCGCCGGCGTGGTGGTGGAGCATCGCGGTGCTTGCCCTTGCCGGCGTCACCACCGTCATGGGCGTTCTGTACGCCCTCATGCAGCACGACCTCAAACGGCTTCTCGCCTATCACACGGTCGAGAATATCGGCATCATCTTTGTTGGGCTCGGGCTTGCGCTGGCCTTCAAGGCCTACAGCATGCCATTCGCAGCGGCCCTGGCGTTCACCGCCGCTCTGCTTCACGTCTTCAACCATTCGCTGTTCAAGAGCCTGTTATTCTTCGGCTCCGGCGCCGTGCTCACCGCCACCGGTGAGCGCGACATGGAACATCTCGGTGGCCTCATCCACCGGATGCCGCAGACTGCATTCGTCTTTCTGGTCGGATGCGCGGCGATTTCCGCGCTGCCGCCGCTGAACGGCTTTGTCTCGGAATGGCTGACGTTCCAGGCGATCCTGTTGAGTCCGCAGCTGCCATCGTGGGGGCTCAAGCTTTTGGTTCCCGCCGTGGGGGCGTTGCTGGCGCTATCGGCCGCGCTCGCTGCGGCCTGCTTCGTCAAGGCCTATGGCGTGTCCTTCCTCGGCCGGCCGCGGACGCGAGCCGCCGAAACCGCGACGGAAACCGATTCGTGGTCGCTCGCTGCAATGATGCTTCTTGCTGCGCTTTGCCTTTTTGCGGGCATCCTGCCTGGCCTGTTCATCGACGCGCTCGCGCCGGTCAGCTCCGCGCTGATCGGCGCTCGCATGCCCACGCAGAGCGGCATGCAATGGCTCTCGATCATTCCGATCGCCGCAAGTCGCAGCTCGTATGACGGACTGCTGGTGTTCTTGTTCATGGTGATATCCGGCACGCTCGCCGCGTCGGCGATCCACCGCTTCGCCTCGAACCGTTTGCGCCGCGCGCCAGCCTGGGATTGCGGCTATCCCGAGCCGAGTCCGGTCACCCAATACTCGGCAACGAGCTTCGCGCAGCCGATCCGGCGTGTGTTCGCCACCGTCGTGTTTCAGGCCCGCGAGGCCACCGGCATGCCGGCGCCCGGCGACACACGCCCGGCATGGCTCAAGGTCGAATTGCACGATCCGGTCTGGGAATGCTTCTACGCCCCGCTTGCCGCGGCCATCGCGCGCGCTGCCGACCGTCTCAACCGCCTGCAGTTCCTCACCATCCGCCAGTTCCTCACGCTCGTCTTCGGCGCGCTGGTCATTCTGCTTCTGGTGCTCGCCGTATGGTCCTGATCCGCGATCTGGCCGTTCAGGGCACGCAGATGCTGTTAGCGCTGCTGCTCGCGCCGCTGTTCACCGGCTTCGTGCGTAAGGCAAAGGCGCGGCTGCTACGGCGGCAAGGACCACCCCTCGTTCAGCCTTACCGCGACCTCATCCGTCTTATGCGCAAAGATGTCGTGTTGGCCGAGAGCGCCTCCTGGCTGTTCCGTATCGTTCCGTATCTCGTCTTCGCCGCCACCTGGGTCGCGGCTTCACTAGTGCCGACATTCCGCACCGGTCTGCTGTTCTCGTGGTCGGCCGATCTCATCGCCATCATCGCGCTTCTCGGCAGCGCCAGATTTTTTCTGGCGCTGGCCGGTCTCGATGTCGGCACGAGTTTCGGCGGCATCGGTTCGAGCCGCGAAGTGATGATTGCCTCGCTTGCCGAACCGGCCATGATCATGATCGTGTTTACCTTGGCGCTGGTCGCCGGCTCGACCCAGCTCTCCACCATCGCCGCCTTCATGAGCTCTTCGAACGTCGGCCTGCGCGCTTCGCTGGCGCTCGTCCTCATCGCGCTCATCATGGTGGCGATCGCCGAGAACGGCCGCATCCCGATTGACAATCCGGCAACGCACCTTGAGCTGACCATGGTGCATGAAGCGATGGTGCTCGAATATTCGGGCCGGCATCTGGCGCTGATCGAGCTCGCCGCTTCGCTCAAGCTCATCCTTTACGTGTCGCTGATTGCCTGCCTGTTCGCACCTTGGGGAATTGGGTCGAGCGACGCCACCGTGCCGGCGCTGCTGGCAGGGATTGCCGCTTATATCTGCAAACTCGCCGTCGGCGGCTTCCTCCTGGCGCTGTTCGAAACATCGATCGCTAAAATGCGCGTCTTCCGCGTTCCGGAATTCCTCGGCGCGGCGCTTATGCTTGGACTGCTCGCCACGCTGCTCCTTTTCGTCTCGGGGAGTTTTTGATGCACGCGCTCGATTTCGACGTCGCCCACGTGCTGGCCGGCGCGCTGGTGCTGATCAGTTTTCTCGAATTGTACCAGGATCGCCTTTATTCGCTCCTGAACATCTATGCGGCGCATGCGCTGGTGCTTGCCGCATCGGTCGCCTGGCAGGCTTTCATTCAGGACGCGCCCCACCTCTACGTCACCGCCATGATCGCTCTCGTCTTCAAGGCGCTCATTATCCCGGTTGCCCTGCATCGCATGATCGTCAAGCTCGGCATTCACCGCGAGATCGAAAAGGTGGTGGGTGTCGGCTCGGCCATGCTGGCGGGCATAGGCCTGGTCGCGCTGTCCATGGTGGTGATGCTGCGAGTGACCCAACAGGCGGGTCCGCTGGCACAGGAGGACCTCGCCTTCGCGCTGTCCGTGGTGCTGCTAGGGCTCCTCATGATGGTCACGCGGCGCAATGCCGTGGGCCAGGTCGTCGGTTTCATGTCGCTGGAGAACGGCTTGGTGCTGGCCGCGACGGGCGCCAAAGGCATGCCGCTCGTGGTCGAGTTCAGCGTCGCGTTCTCGATCCTCATCGCCTTTATTGTGATCGGAATCTTTCTGTTCCGCATCCGCGAACGCTTCGACACCGTCGACGTGCAGGTCATCGATAGCTTCCGCGGAGAACATCGATGACGCTCAATGCCCTGACCGGCGTGCTTTTAATCCCCGCGCTCGCCGCCGGGCTCCTGGCCGCGCTTCCCGGCTATCGCCTGACCGCGCGGATCAACGTCGTGGCGACCACGCTCACGCTTCTGTGCGCTCTCTCCCTGTTTTTCGGGCGTCCGGCCCCAGGCGCCTATCTGATTGTCGACGATCTCAACGGCACGTTCATCGTGCTCACCACCTTTGTCGGCTTCACCACCAGCGTGTTCAGCGCCAGCTATATCGGCCACGAGCTGGAGACCGGACGGCTCACCCCGCCATTCGTGCGCTTCTATCACGCCATGTATCAGGTGCTGATGTTCGCCATGAACCTGGCGCTGATCGCCAACAATATCGGCCTGATGTGGGTGGCCATCGAGCTCGCCACGCTGACCACGGTGCTGATGGTCGGCATCTACCGCACCCACGAGGCGCTCGAAGCAGCCTGGAAGTATTTCATCCTCGGCAGCGTCGGCATCGCGCTCGCTTTGTTCGGCACCATTCTGGTCTACATGGCGGCCCGGCCGGTCGTCGGCGAGGGCCTGGACGCCATGGTGTGGAGCGTGCTGGTCAAGCACGCCGGCGCCTTCGATCCGGCGTTGCTCGATCTCGCTTTCGTTTTTCTGCTGCTCGGCTACGGCACCAAGGTCGGGCTCGCGCCGCTGCACGCCTGGCTTCCCGACGCCCATGCCGAGGGTCCGACGCCGATTTCGGCGGTGTTGTCCGGCCTTCTCCTCAACGTCGCGCTCTATGCGCTGTTGCGTTTCAAGATGCTGCTGGCCGCGAATCCCGCTGCCTTGGCGCCGGGGCCGTTGATGGTGACGCTTGGTCTTTTGTCGCTCGTGTTCGCCGCGTTCATGCTGTACCGCCGCCGCGATATCAAGCGGCTGTTCGCTTATTCGTCCATCGAGCACATGGGCATCATCACCTTCGCGTTCGGCATGGGCGGCCCGCTCGCCAATTTCGCCGGTCTGCTTCACATGACCATGCATTCGCTGACCAAGTCCGCGATTTTCTTCGCCGTTGGCCACGTCTCGCAGGTGAAGGGCACCCAGCGCATCGCCGACATGGGCGGGCTCACCGAGACGCATCCGCTGCTCGGCTGGGGCCTGATCCTCGGCGTGGTCGCCATCGCCGGCTTGCCGCCATTAGGCATTTTCATGAGCGAGTTTCTGGTCGTCAGTTCGACCTTCGCCCGCGCGCCACTATTGGCGATCGTGCTGGTGTTCGGACTGCTTGTGGCTTTGGGCGGACTCTTTCTGCGGCTCAACAGCATCGCCTTCGGCGAGCCGCGCGGCCCTTCCGCCACGGCGCATGCCTCGTACGTTCCGATGTTTGCCCATCTCACCCTTGTGTTCGTGGCCGGCGTCTACATGCCGCCCGCGCTCGTCGCGTGGTTTCACAACGTCGCCGGACTGCTCGGGTAGCCCATGTCGTCGCTTGCCGAACTCTCCCTGAAAGGCGACTCGGTCAACGCGCATTGGCCGTGGCCGCGCGTCGTCGTGACGGCCGAAGTCTGGCGAGATGTTGCCAATCAGCTTGCCGAAGGCCGCGCGACGCTACTCGGACTGTGGGGCGACACCACGGCCGTCCCCGCGGTGCACATGGCGATCATGAGCGAGGATGCCCGCGAAATTGCCGTCGTGACCATCGACTGTCCGGACGGCAGTTTTCCTTCGGTTGGCGCCTTCCATCCGCCCGCCATCCGTCTCGAACGGGCGATTTTCACTTTATACGGTCTCGAACCCGTGGACCTCCCGGATGCGCGGCCCTGGCTCGATCTCGGCTTTTGGGACGTGCGGTATCCGTTGGGCGCGCGCAGCGCAGCTCCGGCAGCAGCCACGCCTTACGCATTTCTCCCGGTGCAGGGGGAGAACCTGCATCAAATTGCTGTCGGTCCGGTGCATGCCGGGATCATCGAACCCGGCCACTTCCGCTTCACCGCGGGCGGAGAAACCGTGGCGCGGCTCGAACAGCGCCTCGGCTACGTCCATAAGGGCATCGAATCGCTCATGGCAGGGGCGACCATCGAGCGCGCTGCGCAGCTTGCAGCGCGCACCTCCGGCGACAGCACCGTCGCCTACGGTATCGCCTTCGCGCATGCGGTCGAAGCGGCGTTCGGGGCCGAACCGCCACCCCGTGCACGCTATTTGCGAGCGCTGATGGCCGAGCTGGAACGGCTTGCCAACCATCTCGGCGATATCGGCGCCATTTGCAACGACGCGTCGTTCGCACTCATGCATGCCCATTGCGGCATCTTGCGCGAACGCGTATTGCGCGCTGCCGCATCCGCCTTCGGGCATCGGCTGATGATGGATCGCGTCGTGCCCGGCGGCGTTACGGCTGACGTTGATACCGCCGGCGCAGCGAGCATCCGCGAGTGCCTACAGGAAATCCGCCGGCGCTTTCCACGCCTCGTCGAGCTTTACGACAATACCGCCTCGCTGCAGGACCGCACCGTCGCCACCGGAATCGTCACCGCCGAGCTGGCGCGGCAGTTTGGTGCGGGCGGCTATGTCGGTCGCGCCAGCGGGCGTAACTTCGATGCGCGCAAAACTCCCGGTTATGAGCCCTACGATCAGCTCGACTTTGCCGTTCCCGTGTTCACGGTGGGCGATGTCGATGCCCGCGTCTGGGTGCGCGTCCGCGAAGTCGAGCAAAGCCTAGGGTTGGTCGAGCAAATCCTCAGGCGCCTGCCGGATGGACCGATTCGAGTCCCAATCGCCATCAAGGCGGGTGAGGGGCTCGGATTGGCCGAAGGATTTCGCGGCGACATATTGGCCTGGGTGAAGCTCGACGGCACGCGCGTCGCGCGCTGCCATATGCGCGATCCGTCGTGGTTTCAGTGGCCGCTGCTCGAAGCGGCGATCGAAGGCAACATCGTTGCCGACTTCCCGCTCTGCAACAAATCGTTCAACTGCTCCTATTCGGGCCACGATCTCTAGGAACCGAGATGCGCAGGACGCTGTTTGAAAGCTTCACGCACCGTCCGTTGACGGAAACGCGTCCGGCACCGGACGACGCGGCGCTGGCTGAATTGACCGCGAGCGTCGACCGCGCGGCACGACGCCGCCTCGGCCGCAGCCTTGCCATCCGCGCGGTCGATGCCGGCTCCTGCAACGGCTGCGAGCTTGAAATCCATGCGCTCAACAACGCATTCTACGATCTCGAACGTTTCGGGCTGCGTTTCGTCGCTTCGCCGCGGCACGCTGATGTTCTCATGGTGACCGGGCCGGTCACCAAAAACATGCGAGAAGCCTTAGAGCGCACCTATAACGCGGCGCCTGATCCGAAATGGGTCGTAGCGGTCGGAGATTGCGCTGTGGACGGCGGTCTGTTTTCAGGCAGTTATGCAGTAGTTGGAGGTGTCAATAAGGTCGTGCCCGTCGATCTGCACATACGTGGCTGTCCGCCGAATCCCGTTCAATTGCTCGCGGGCTTGCTGACTCTCCTCAAATAAACGGGCTGGAGACCGCTCCCGATATTCGACTAACTTGAAGCGCGATCCGCCACGTGAAAAAGTCTCGGGCTGCACAGCAAACGCGAGGTTCCGGTGGCAGTCGGGCGTATCGACTATCAGGCCGGCAGCGTGACCGGCAAAGGCGCATCGGTATGGAACGAGAAGATCAGCACCAAGCGCCCGCTGTTCCTCGTAATGCCAACTGGCCAGGCGTCACCGACCACGCGATCAAGCGGGTGCAGAGGATGGTGGGCGACAAATATGTCGCCTTCGTCTGCTGCATGCACGGCGGCGGTTAGAGCTGTGAAGGGCCCCCGACGTCGCAAGAGTGGATGATGACGGTGCGCTCCGACCGGGTCGAAGGACACAAGCGTGTCAACGCGGCGCTCGCCACGTTGATCGCCGAGGCTGACAAGCGCGGCATCATCGGCGACAGCAGCAAAAAGGCCGCCGTAGGCTTCTGTTTCAGTGGCGGCAATGCCCTCGAATAGGCGCGCCCCGGCCGCCGAGTCTATGACTGTTCGCCCCGGTATATTGGCCATCCGTTGGATGCCCTCGTGGGCTTTATCGATAAATATTTGAAATCATTGGCGCTCCCTGGGGGACTCGAACCCCCGTTTTCGCCGTGAGAGGGCGACGTCCTGGGCCGCTAGACGAAGGGAGCCTTGCTCCGAAATAGCCGTGCCGGAGCGGCGGCGCAAGCGCGCAGCGTCATTCGGCCTTTACGGCTCGGTCGCGAAGCGCAGGCGCCCGGTTTCTTGCAACGTGTCGGCGTCGAAGGTGCGGATTTCGGTGGTGCCGGCGAGATCGATCGTCACCACGATACGGCCGCCGGCGGTGGCGGTCGAAACCACGCGGGCGCCTCTGGGCAGGGTGACGATGGCGGCGGAGATGGCGCCGGGCGGGCCGGCGCTTCTGCCGGCGTGGAAAATGCGATAGCCGATGACGCCGAGCACCGCGGCGATGGCTACCATTGTGGTCAGCGCCGATATGCCCATGAGCCAGCGCACTCGCGCCACCATGCCGGCGGCCGCGTCGGCGTCTTGCGGCGCCGGCGCCGGCGGGGCGGCGGAAGGATTGCTGGACCTATCGAGCATGCCGTCGAAAAACCTCAGTCAAAAAACGCAACAGTCATTCGCCGTCGCCGGCGACGAAGCCGGCGCGCGATTAGACCGCGTGCTCGCCGCCCATGTCGCCGAATTATCGCGCAGCCGCTTGAAGGCGTTGATCGAGGCCGGCGCGGTCGCGGTCGACGGCCGCACGATCCGCGATCCGAGCCATCGGGTCAATGCGGGCGGCGCTATCGTGCTCGAGGTGCCGCCAGCCGAGCCGGCTGCGCCGCAGCCCGAGCCGATTCCGCTCAGGGTGGTCTACGAAGACGACGACATTATCGTCATCGACAAGCCGAAAAACCTGGTGGTCCATCCGGCGGCCGGGCACTGGACCGGCACGCTGGTCAACGCGCTGATCGCCCATTGCGGCGCGACCCTGTCCGGGATCGGCGGCGAGCGGCGGCCCGGCATCGTGCACCGGCTCGACAAGGACACGACCGGGCTGATGATCGTGGCCAAGAACGACCGCGCCCATCAGTCTTTGGCGGCTCAGTTCGCCAGCCATGGCCGCGGCGGCGAGCCGTTCGAACGTGGCTATTTGGCCTTTGTCTGGGGGGCGCCGGACCGGCCGCAGGGCACCATCGACCGGCCGATCCAGCGGAGCCCGCGCGCCCGTGACCAGATGGCGGTGCGCGAAGGCGGACGTGAAGCCCTCACCCATTGGCAGGTGCTGGAACGCTATGCGCCCATTGCAGGGCCGCGCCGCGCCGGCAGGGCCGCAAAAGCCGGGCAGAGAGCGGAGGCGGTGGCGAGCCTACTGGCATGCCGGCTCGAAACCGGCCGGACCCATCAGATTCGGGTCCATTTGGCCTCGATCGGCCACCCGCTCATGGGGGACCAGACCTATGGCTCGGGTTTTCGCACTAAGGCCGCACGCCTGCCGTCCGGGGCGCAAGCCGCGCTGGCGGATCTTGCCAGGCAGGCCCTGCATGCCCATATCCTGTCGGTCAAGCACCCATCGAGCGGTCAAATCGTCACGTTCCGGTCGGAACTGCCGCCCGATCTTGTCCGTTTACACGAAGAGTTGGTCCGCGGTCGGGCGGAATCCGAGAGAACGTCGCCGGAAAACGGTTGAAGATCAACCAGTCCGGGACGCCCGTTCACCGTCCGTTGAGGAAGATCAAGGCGGCATCGCGCTGAAGTGATGCCTCCTCCCTTCCGCTGACCTGATTCGACCGTGTATGTTGCGGGTGCGAACAAGAGCGGCGCCGTCGGCTCGGGGAGCGGCGGTGCCATCGCCCGCCGCGCCGCGGGGGCACTCGAAATGGAGGGCGCTGTCATGGCCCAAACTGCTGCACTGCCCATATTGTCGGGCGAAACCGGTCTTACCCGATATCTCGAAGAAATCCGACGGTTCCCGATGTTGGAGCCGCAGGAAGAGTTCATGCTGGCCAAGCGTTGGCGCGAGCACGGCGACCGCGACGCCGCCCATAAGCTCGTCACCAGCCATTTGCGGCTCGTCGCCAAGATTGCCATGGGCTATCGCGGCTACGGCCTGCCGATTTCCGAGGTCATCTCCGAAGGCAATGTCGGCCTGATGCAGGCGGTCAAGCGCTTCGAGCCCGACAAGGGCTTCCGGCTCGCGACCTATGCGATGTGGTGGATCAAGGCGGCGATCCAGGAGTACATCTTGCGCTCCTGGTCGCTCGTCAAGATGGGCACCACAGCCAATCAGAAAAAGCTGTTCTTCAACCTGCGCAAGGCCAAGAGCCGGATTTCCGCGCTCGACGAAGGCGACATGCGGCCGGACCAGGTCAAGCTCATCGCCAAGCGGTTGGGCGTAACCGAGCAGGATGTGATCGAGATGAACCGCCGGCTCGGCGGCGACGCTTCGCTCAACGCGCCGATCCGCGATGACGATGCATCCGGCGAATGGCAGGACTGGCTGGTCGATGACGGCGTCAGCCAGGAGAGCCGGCTCGCCGAATCCGAGCAGTCGGAGAATCGCCACAAGGCGCTCGGCGACGCGCTCACGGTGCTCAACGATCGCGAGCGTCGCATCTTCGAGGCGCGTAGGCTCGCCGACGATCCGATCACGCTCGAAGAACTCGCCGACGAGTTCGGCGTGTCACGCGAGCGCGTGCGCCAGATCGAGGTGCGCGCCTTCGAGAAGGTGCAAAAAGCAGTGAAGACCAACATCGCCGCGATGGAAAATCCCGGCGCCTCGGTCGCGCTGCATTAAGCTTCAAAACAATCTCGTGAACTGTCATGCCCCGCGAAAGCAGGGCATCCTGTAATCGCAGGCGAATGTCTGTGATTACAGGATCGCCCGCGTGCGCGGGCGATGACAGAATTGGGGGGCGCAACTCAACTCGCCAGCGCGGTCCGCTGCTTCGCCTGCGCGCCGTCGATGGCCTCGCGAATGATCCGGCCGAGCGCGTCAATCTGATACGGCTTGCGCAGCACTGGAAATTCGGGACCGGTTTCGAAGACCTTGGCGTATCCGGTGGTCAGTACGATCGGAATGTTCGGGTAGTGCGCCTTGACGCTGCGCGCCAGCAACAGTCCGTCCATTTCGCCGGGCAAGACGACATCGGAAAACATCACGGTGATGTCGGACGAGCTGGCGAGAGCCTCGAGCGCGGCGGCCGCGTTCTCGACCGGGATGGTGCGGTAGCCGAGCTGCTCGAGCAGTGACACGGTGACGGTGCGCACGTCCTCATTGTCTTCGACGATGAGCGCGGTCGCTCCGGCTGGCGCGGCGAATGGCATGGCGTCGTCTTCGCGCACCGGATCGATCGCCGCGCTGCTGTGCGGCAGATAAATCGTCACTGTGGTGCCGCGGCCGGGCTCGCTTTTGATGGCCGCGGTCCCGCCGGAGCGGTGGGCAAAGCCGTACACCTGCGATAGTCCGAGGCCGGTGCCCTTTTCCGCGCCCTTTGTGGTGAAGAACGGCTCGAACACCCGGCCCAGAATGTCCTCGGCAATGCCCGTGCCGGTGTCGGCAATGCCGAGCGCGACAAACTCGCCGGCGAGCCCTTCGGGCGTGTCTTCGGCTCCAAGCGTGACGTTGGCGGCCGAGATCGACAGCCGGCCGCCGCTTGGCATGGCATCGCGCCCGTTCATGGTCAGATTGACCAGCGCCAGTTCAAGTTCGGACTTGTCGACCCGCACCGGCCAAATGGCTTGCGCGACGTCGATCACGAGCTCGATGTTGACGTGCAGCGTGCCGGCCAGCACGTCGCGGATCGCCGCGACCGCAGCCGCCGGGCTGATCACCGTCGGATTGAGCGGCATGCCGCGCGAGAACGACAGCAACTGCCGGGTGAGACTTTCGCCGCGCGTCGAGGCGATCTGGATGGCGTCGAGCGCGCGCTTGTCGCGCGTATCGGTCAGCCGGCGCTTGAGGCTTTGCGCATGCCCGCTGACGATCATCAACAGATTGTTGAAATCGTGCGCCACGCCGCCGGTGAGCAGGCCGAGCGCCTCCATCTTCTGCGAATGGGCGGAGCGTCGCTGCGCGCGCTCCAGCGTGGCGGCTGCTTCCCGCTCCAAGGTCACGTGCCGGCCGGACACGTAGATCAGGCCGTCCTCCGCCGTCATGGTCCAATGGATCCAGCGCCACGAGCCGTCCTTGTGGCGGAAGCGGTTCTCCAGGCGTGCCGTCGGCACGCCTTGCGCCAGCTGCGCGCGAGCGGCAATCGCTGCCGCGGCATCCTCGGGATGACGCAAGTCGCTTACGTGCATCGATCTGATCTCGTGCTCGCTCCAGCCGAGCAGCTTGCGCCAAGCCGGGTTGATGCTGACGAAGTAGCCTTCGAAATTGCCGACGCCGAGCAGATCCTCGGAGACGTTCCAGATGCGGTCGCGCTCGCGGGTTCGCGTCTCCACTTCCGATTCGAGCTTATCCTTGAGCGCGCGCAGCTCGCGCTCGGCCTGCTGGCGCGCCTGCTCGGCCTGCATGCGCTCGACCGCAAAGCAGAGCCGGCGCGCGACGTTGAGTGAAAGATCGATTTCGTCGCGCGAAAAAAGGTGCGGCGCCACGTAGTAGGTCATTAACTTGCCGGCTAGCCCGCCCGCCGACGACATCAGCGGAATGAAAGAAAGCGCACGGATGCCCTCCTGCTTCACCACCGCTCGCAGCGCGTCGGGCAAATCGGCGCGGTCGACGTCCTCGATGCAGATCGGCCGAGGATTGACGTCATCGGCCGCCCAGGGGGAACGGCCGTCGACCGCATGGCGGTAAGCCTCCGACAGGCCGCGCCAGGCGACGAAGCGCATCACGCCCTGCGCATCGGTGCGCAACACTGCCGCGCGCTCGCAGCCGAGCGCGCGGATGATGCCGTCAAGCGCCGCCTCGTACACCACGGTCAACGATTCGGCACGGTAGAGTCTGTTGGTGAACTCGTAGAGCGCGGCATTTTCCTCGGCGCGCCGTGCCAGCGCCGCTTCGGCGCGTTTCTGCTCGGTGATGTCGATGACCGAGGCGACCCAGCCGACGACCGCGCTCTGCTCGTCTTTTTCCGGCGTGTACACGACATGGACGAAACGCGTGCCTGCTGCGAGATAGGGAATCTCGCTTTCGTATTCGACGGCTTCGCCGCCGAGGACGCGCTCGATGTAGGGCAGGATCGTTGCCAACGCCTCCTGCCCGATGATGTCGACGATCGGCTTGCCGACGATCTCCTCAGGCTTGCGGCCGAGCAGCTTCGCGCAGCCCTGGCTGATGGAGCGATAGCGCAAGTCGCAGCTGCAGCGCGCCAACACGAACGGCGTGCGGTTGAGAACGCCTTCGAGCTCGGCCTCGCGGGCGCGCAGCTGTTGTTCTGCCTTCGCAGCATTCATCGGGGGCGCACCTCGGCACGTCGGCCCGTTGATCCCCAGCGGGATATCATAAGTGCTGCCGAGGCCGCAAAGCGCAGCCGCGCGTCACCCCGCGCCGCCGCGGCGGAGGATGAGGATAACGAATCGTTCGGGGGCAGTGAACGTGCTTGACCCCGGCTCCGCATTGTCCGTGTACCCGTGCCAATTCCCAACTCTAGCTTCCAAATATGGTTCTGCGGGCGCGATGCTGCAGGGGGCCGCGGCAACTTGGATCGGACGGAACCCGACAAATTGCCGCTTGTCAGAAGGTGCGAAACCGGGGCATGTCGCAGCCGACGCGGATTCGTCCAGAGAACGCCACCTCATGCCTCGCTACAGAGTTGCGGTCGATACCGGAGGTACGTTCTCGGATTTCGTCTACCTCAACGAGGAAACCCGCGCGGTGGCAATCGGCAAGGTCGCGTCGACACCCGATGACCCATCGCGCGCGATTCTACAGGGCATCGAGGCGCTGACCGGAAGAGCCGACGCGAAGCCGGCGGATATCGGCTATTTCTGTCACGGTACCACCGTCGGCACCAATGCGCTGCTCGAAGGCAAGGGTGTCAAAACCGGACTGCTGGTTACCGAAGGCTTTCGCGGCATCTACGAAGTCGCCGAGCAGGCGCGGCCGTACGGCACCGCCATTTTCGACGTGATGTACGACAAGCCGGCGCCGCTGGTGCCGCCAAGCCGCACCGGCGAAGTGCGCGAGCGTGTCGATTTCCGCGGCCAGGTGCTCCTGCCGCTCGACGAAACGGCGTTGCGGGCCACGTTGCGTGCGCTCAAGCGAGAGAACATCGAGGCGCTCGCGGTCTGTCTCTTATTTTCATTCCTGCATTCGGCGCACGAAGCGCGCGTGCGCGCCATCGCGGCTGAGGAATTGCCGGGCTGTAACGTGTCGCTGTCGTCGGAAATTCTGCCGCAGATCCGCGAGTATTACCGGCTCTCCACGACAGTCATCAACGCTTATCTGCAGCCGATCCTCGCCCGCTACATCGCCAGTCTCGAAAGTCGCCTTGCCGGCGCCGGCGTTGCCACGCCGCAAAAATACATTATGCAATCGAACGGCGGCATGGCGACGTTCCGCGACGCAGCGCGCACCGCCGTCACCACGGTGCTGTCGGGTCCGGCCGGCGGCGTCACCGCAGGCCTGGCTGCGTGTCGGCAATTGCAGATCGGCAACCTCGTCACCTTCGACATGGGCGGCACGTCGTGCGACGTGGCGCTGATCAAGGATGGCGAGGCGATTTTTTCCAGCCGCGGCAAGATCGAAGGCCGCGATCTCGCCGTGCCGATGATGGACATCAACACGGTGAGCGCCGGCGGCGGCACCATCGCCAAGGTCGACCGCTTCGGCGTGCTCGAAGTCGGTCCGCAGAGCGCCGGCGCGGTGCCGGGTCCGGCGTGTTACGGGCGGGGCGGCGAAGCGGCGACCATCACCGACTGCAATTTGCTGCTCGGCTATCTTTCACCCGACAATTTCCTCGGCGGCCGCATGGCGCTCGATCGCGCCAACGCGGAAGCCGCCATTGCGCGCGTTGCGGAAAAGCTGTCGCTCGATGTTGCCGCGGCGGCCGAGGGCATCGTGCGCATCATCGACGTCAAGATGGAAGAAGCGATCAAGGCGATCTCCACCATGCGCGGCCACGATCTGCGCGATTTCTTTTTGCTCGCCTTTGGCGGCGCCGGGCCGCTGCATGCCGCCCGCATGGTCCGCGACCTCGGCATGGCGGGCGTGGTGGTGCCGCTCTATCCGGGCGTGTTTTCCGCGCTCGGGCTGATCATGTCCGACGTCAAGCACGACTACATTTTGTCGCGGCTGCGGCCGCTCGATGAACTCACGCCCGTTGACGTCGAAGCCGTGTTTGCCGAGCTCGAGCGGCGCGCGCGCGACGCGCTCCGCCGCGACGGCTTTGCCGAGGACAAGATCCGCATCGATCGGGCGCTCGACCTGCGCTACGCCGGGCAGGGCTACGAGATCACGGTCGCTTGCACGCCGGCCGAGGTGGCGGCGCTCGCGAGCTTGCGTAAAAAATTCGATGCCGAGCACAAGAGCCAATTCGGCCACATGGCGCCGGAGGAGCCGGTCGAGGTCGTCTCCTATCGGGTGCGCGGCATCGGCCTCGTGCCGCCGGTCGACATGCCGAAATTCGCCGCGCAGGGTTTTAAGCTCGCCGACGCGTTGCGCGAGACGCGGCCGGCGCGGTTCGATGGCAAGACAGTGTCGTGTCCGGTCTATCAGCGCGAAAAACTCGACGTCGGCGCCAGCATCCGCGGCCCCGCCATTCTCGACCAGTTCGACTGCACCACGGTGATCTGCGCCGGCCAGGTCGCGCGCGTCGATGAATGGAAGAATTTGATCGTGACGGAGGAATAAAGTGAAGACGTGCCTGCCATCGTCCGCGAAAGCGGACGATCCAGTAATCTCAGGGGCTAGAGATTTGCGGATGGAGATCGTCCCAATTCGGGTTCGTCTGCTCGATGAGCTGTATTTTCCACGTGCGATTCCATCTTTTAAGACATTTTTCCCTGCGGATTGCTGCTTCAACATCGGTATGTGGTTCGAAATAGACGAGGCGATGGACGCCATAGCGTTTGGTGAATCCCGGCACCAAGCCGTTCCGATGCTCGTACATCCTGCGCACCAAATTGTTGGTCACTCCGATGTAGAGGGTTCCGCCTACCGTGTTGGCGAGAACGTAGACCCAGTAATAACGTTCGGTGCTCATGATCAGGGGGTGGTGATTACTGGATCATCCGCTTTCGCGGATGATGACAATCATAGCAAATAGAGCAAGTAATGAACATCGACGCCGTCGATCTGGAAGTGCTGAAGGCGAGCCTCTCCGGCATTGTGCAGGAGATGCAGAATTCGTTGTTCCGCACCGGCTTCTCCACCATCGTGCGCGAGTCGCAGGACGCCTCGTGCGCGCTGATGAACGCCCAAGGCGACGTGGTCGCCCAGCACGTCGTGCTGCCGCTGCATATCGGCGCCTTCCCGGCGTGCTGCGGCGCCGTGCTGCAGGAATTCGAAAGTGACATCGCCGAGGGCGATGCGTTCCTGATCAATCATCCGTATCAGGGCGGCAGCCCGCACGCACCGGATATCTGCGTGCTCACGCCGGTCTTGGTCGACAGCGCGCTGTTCGGCTTTTGCGGATCGATTGCGCACAAGGGCGACATCGGCGGCCCGGTGCCGGGCAGCTGTTCGGGTCAGGCGCGCGAGATTTTCAACGAAGGTTTGCACTTGCCCGCGGTGCGCTATCAGCGCCGGTTCGCGCCGATCACCGACATCGAGCGCATCATCGCCGCCAACAGCCGCACGCCTGAGCTCGTACTCGGCGACATTCGCGGCCAGCTCGGCGCCGACCGGCTCGGCGAGAAACGGCTCAACGAACTGGTCGGCAAGTACGGCAAGGACAAAGTGCTGGCGAGCTTTGCCCGCCTGTTCGAGATCGGCGAGGCGCGAGTGCGCGCGGCCATCGCCGAATGGGCCGACGGCCGCTACGAAGCCGAGCGCTTTGTCGACGACGACGGCATCGATCTGGAAAAGCCGGTGCGCATCCATGTGGTCGCCGAGAAGAACGGCGACCGGCTGCACTTCGACTTTTCCGGTTCGGCCGACCAGACGCGCGGGCCGGCCAATATCCGGCCGCCGCTCGTTCAGGCGGCGTGCGCCTATGCGTTGATCGCCATGATCGATCCGCACATGTACGTGTCGAGCGGGCTTCTGCGCGCCTTCAGCATTACGGCGCGCGACGGCAGCGTGCTCAATCCGCGCTTTCCGGCGCCGGTCAACACCTATAACCCGACCGTGCATGCGCTGGTCGATGCGCTGTTCGCTGCGCTGGCGCCGATCGTGCCGGCAAAAGTGCGCGCCGACGGCTCCGGCAGCCGCTCCATCGTCATCGGCGGGCGGAGCACCTATACGGGCCAGGGTTACGTGCAATACGAGATCGTCGCCGGCGGCGGCGGCGCGCGGCCCGGCAAGGACGGCGCTTCCGCCACTACCGTGAACCAGAGCAATGCGCGGATCGCGCCGATCGAGATCATCGAGAGCGAGTTTCCGACGCGGCTTGTTCGCTTCGAGCTGATCGCCGATTCGGGCGGGCCGGGCCGCTACCGCGGCGGGCTCGGCGTGCGCCGCGAATATCTCAATCTCGCCGACGCGCGGTTTTCGATCCGCTCGATGAAGCACGTCATTCCGCCGCACGGCATGGAAGGCGGGCGCGACGGCCGCCCGGGCGACATCTGGATCAATCCCGATACCGATCGCGCCAAGCGGCTGCCGACGCGTTATGCCGACTATCCGCTGCAAGCCGGCGACGTTTTCCGCCTCGACACGCCCGGCGGCGGCGGCTACGGCGATCCGCTCGAACGGCCGGCCGAGCGCGTGCTCGCGGACGTGCACGAAGGATTCGTTTCGCCAGCGACGGCGGAGCGCGCTTACGGCGTGGTGCTGACGGCGGATGGGCGCCGTGTTGATGAGGCGGCGACCAAACAAAGGCGTGTTATGCTCCGCGAAAGCGGAGCATCCAGTAATCTCGATGCGGGAAAAAATCGCAAAGAACCGTGATTACTGGATCATCCGCTTGCGCGGATGATGACACTGAAAATATGGAAGGCAGGTCAAGTATGAACCAGACAAATCCAGTCAGGCGCATCGGCATGATCGGGCTCGGCGCCATGGGACTGCAATTCGCCCGCCACATGCTGCGCAAGGGTTTTGATGTCGCCGGCTACGACATCAACAGCGACGCCATGCGGCGCGCCGAGATCGACGGCATCAAGAAGCGAAACTCGGCGGCGGAGATCGGCCATCACGCCGAAGTCGTCGTGGTCATGGTGGCGACCGATGAGCAGGTCGACACCGTCGTCGATGCTTCCGGCCTGCTCGACGTGCTGGCCGCCGGCTCGGTGATCTGCATCGCGAGCTCGGTGGCGCCGGAGACCTGCCGGCGTCTCGCGGCGCTCGCTGCCGCCAAAGGCATCGGCGTGCTCGATACGCCGGTCGTGCTCGGCCAGGAAGCGGCCGACAACGGCACCTGCACGGTCTATGTCGGCGGCGAGGAGCGCTGGTTTTTGCGCGCGCAGCCGGTGCTGCAGACGTTCGGCCGCGAGGTGCTGCACATCGGCGACGTCGGCGCCGGCCAGATCGCCAAGATGATCAACAACATGCTGCTGTGGGCCACCATGGTGGCGAATTTCGAATCGCTGACCTTGGCGAAGCAGCTCGGCATGGACGTGCAAAAGCTCGTTGCCGTGCTTAACAAAGGCAGCGGCGCCAACTGGTCGCTGTCGCGCTGGGGCAAGAGCACCGGCAAATGGGCCGAGAAGGATATGGACCACGTGCTCGACCTGGCGCAGGCCGCCAAAGTGCCGGTGCCGCTCGGCGGCCTGGTCGATCAGCTGGTCAAGGGCATCAATCAGGAGCGGATGAAGACGCTGCTCGGCTGAGCCTCATGTCAGCCGCCGATCGGAGCGGACGCGCCTTTCCTAGGCGGATCGTGTTGACATTGTGTATACAAGGATTATAGTTCGAAGTATGCCAAAGAGCCATTCTCCATCATCAGAAAGCGCGGTCGTGGAGCGCTCTTCCGATGCCGATACGAAGGGCACCATCAACCTGCGTATCGAAACGCGGACCCGCCAGCTCATTGACGACGCGGCGGCAATCCTCGGCAAGACGCGCACCGAGTTCATGATCGAGAGCGCCCGGCGACAGGCGATCGATGTGCTGCTGGACCAGCGGCTGTTTGTGCTCGATGCCGATCGCTATGACGCCTTCATGCACGCGCTCGACAATCCTCCAGCGCCGGGGCCGAAGCTGCGGTCGCTCCTGCGCCGAACCCCGGCATGGCAAAAATAACAGACAAGCCGGGACGCGGCCGACTATCGGCCCCTGTTGCCCTCACGGCTGAACATGATCTTTCTGCATTCGACTGTGGCGAGCCAGCGCTCAACGATTGGCTTCGTCACCGCGCCTTGAAGAATGAAAGCCGCTTCTCGCGTACCTATGTGGTCTGCGACGACAATCGGGTCGTCGCCTATTTCTGCATCGCGGCTGGAGCGGTGGAACGCGCGGCCGCGCCCGGAAAACTTCGGCGCAACGCGCCGGACACGATTCCGATCTCGATGATCGGTCGGCTTGCGGTCAGCCGCCGTCATGCCGGTAAGGGGCTGGGCGCCGATATCCTCTCGGACGGGCTTCGCCGTATCGCGGTAGCCTCTCAGAGCATCGGCATCGGCGCGGTACTCGTCCACGCCAAGGACGATGCGGCAAAGCGCTTCTACATGAGTTGCGTCGAGTTCATCGAATACCCCGCGGACAGTCGAACCCTATTTCTGCCGATCGAAACCGTGATCGCAGCATTCAGTTAGACCTGGGAAAGAGGCAATGGGCGAAGCCAAGCGAAAAAAGCGAGAGCGAACCACCCCGCCTCCCTCCGATAGCTACTAGGGCATGATCGACCTTCACGTTCTGTCGCCCGTTGCTGCCATTAACGGTGCGCGCATTCGCGAGTTTAGCTTGCCAAAAACTTCGACGGCGTCATCCATTGGGCGCGCGACACGGCGACCTTTCAGTCGATCCTCAAGTCATTCATTCGGCTCGATCTGAAATGCATCAAGCCGACCGGAGCTTCCTGAGGGCTGGAAACCTGAAATCACTATCTTAGCCGCCAACTCATGAATGAAATGCGCCCCGACCAAATAACTTACTCGTTCACAACTCCCTTCAACGGCACGTGGCACACGACGATCATCAGCCCGGCGAGCGCGCCGATGCCGGCGATCATCAGAAAGAATTCCGGCTTGGCCATGCGGCTCCAGAAACTGCCGAGCCAGCCGGCCAGGAAGCCGCCGACGAAGCTCGTTGCAAGCCACACACCCATCATCGTCGACAGGATGCGCGCCGGCGCGATTTTGGTCACAAGCGACAGTCCGACAGGCGACAGATAAAGCTCGCCGAGCGTGATGACGACGAAGAAGCCGAACAGCCATAACCAGCTTGCCTTGCCGCCGCCAGTGACGAACGCGGCCAGCGCCATGATCAAATAAGCGACGGCGAGGCCGAAGCAGCCGAGCGCCATTTTGCTGATGGTGTGCGGCTCGCGGCCGCGCGCAGCCTGCCGCGCCCACAGCGCTACGACGAACGGCGTGAAGGCGAAGATCATGAATGGATTGAAGGCGAGAAACGACGTGGTCGGAATTTGGCCGGTGAAGCCGAACAGCGAGATCGTGCGGTCGGTATTGGCGTCGGCCCACAGGATGATCGTGTTGCTGATCTGCTCGTAGGCGGCCCAGAACAGCGTGGTCGGCACGAACAGCGCCAGCAGCGCAATGATGCCGCGCCACTCGTTGCGATCAAGCTTTCTTTGTTCGGCGCGAGAGCTCACACGCAACCCTCGACCGCCAGCGGGAGAGGGTGTATCGGCCGGCAACAGCCGCAGTCCATAAAGGTAAGTCGCCAGTCCGATGCACATGCCGACGCCGGCGGCGGCGAAGCCGTAATGCCAGCCGACCTTTTCGCCGAGCGTGCCGCAGACGAGCGGCGCCAGGAACGCCCCGACATTGATGCCGACATAGAAGATCGAATAGGCGCGGTCGCGACGCTCGTCGCCCGGCGCGTAGAGGCCGCCGACTTGGGTCGAAATATTGGGCTTGAAGGCGCCGCTGCCGATGATGAGAAACAACAGCGCCAGGAGAAAAAGCTGCTCGACCGCCATCATGAAATGACCGACCGCCATCAGCGCGGCGCCGAGCACCACGGTGCGGCGGCGGCCGAGCACGCGATCGGCCAGAAGCCCGCCAAAGATCGGCGTGAAATAGACGAGCGCCGTGTAAAAGCCCCAGATCTGCGACGACAGCGGCTGCACGTCGAGCGGGCCGAACAGCGCTTCGAGCGCGCCTTTGAACCGCTGCAGGCCGAGCACTGTGCCGGAGTGGTCCGCCAGCAACAGATATTTGGTCATGTAAAGCACGAGCAGCGAGCGCATGCCGTAAAACGAAAAGCGCTCCCACATTTCGGTGGTAAATAGGAAGGTGAGGCCTTTGGGGTGGCCGAACAGCTCATTGGCCTGCTCGCCGCCACACAAACCGTGATCCGAAGCGCGATCGGCCATCGCATCCACCCGCATTGTCATGCCCCGCGTAAGCGGGGCATCCAGTAATCACCTACGGACTTGAATATCCTGCAGCTTCGGTGATTACTGGATCATCCGCTTGCGCGGATGATGACAGTAAAACAGTTTCGGCATCATCCGCTCGCGCGCATGATGACAATAAAACAGCCTTGGCGCCACGGAGGGACCATGCCCGCCACCTATCCGGAAGAAGCGAAAAATTTCCGCCTGCTCGGCCACGATCCGTCGGCGGCGTGGGGCGGTGGCTCGCTGGTTCAGGTGCATAAGGGCCATGCCTATGTGGGCGCGGTCGGCGGCTCGAGCTACAACGGCCCGGAAGGCTTTACCGTGCATGACGTGCGCGACCCGAAAAAGCCGCATCAGGTCGGCGAATTCCGCGCGCCGCCGGGCATACATTGCCACAAGCTGCGCATCGTCGGCGACGATCTGCTTTACGTCAATTCCGAGCGGCTCGCCGGCGACAAGGGCAAGAACGCGCGCGCCGGCTTTTTCATCTTCGACGTGGCGAAGCCGGCCGAGCCGAAGCCGGTCGGCTTCTACGACATGCCGGGCTCCGGGCCGCACCGCTTCGGCGTCGATCTCGATCGCGGGCTCGCCTTCATGCCGAACGATGCGCCGGGCTGGAGCAAGCGCGTGATCTGGACCCTCGACATCAAGGACCCGCTCAAGCCCGAGGTGATCAGCATCTGGGGCCTGCCGTGGATGAAGACCGATTCCGACGACGTCGGCAACGACCCGCATCCGGCCGAGGAGGCGACCACGTTGCACGGGCCGCCGATGATCCGCGGCAACCGCATGTATTGCGCCTGGTGGGGCGGCGGCGTTTCGATCGTCGATTGCAGCGACCTGCGCGCCATGAAGCTCGTCGGCCACATCAAATGGTCGCCGCCGTTTCCCGGCTCCAACCATACGTTCTGGCCGATCGGCGACCGGCCGTATCTGGTCGCCACCGACGAGGCGCGCGCCAAGCAGAAATACTGGGACGCCCAGTTCATGTGGATCATCGACGCGCGCGAGGAGACCAATCCGGTGCCAGTCGCGACCTACATGCCGGACCGCGAAAAATATTACGACCGGCCCGGCCGGTTCGGCGCGCATAACATTCTGGAGAATCTTCCGGCGTCAGGGCCGTGGAAAGACATTGTCTTCCTCACCTATTTCAACGCCGGACTGCGCGCCATCAATGTCAGCGATCCGCTGCACCCGAAAGAGGTCGGCTGCTACGTGCCGGAGACGCCGGAGGGTACGCCGGGCATCCAGTCGAACGACATCGGCGCCGACGATGAGGGCCGGATTTATCTGATCGACCGCTGGGGCCAGGGGATGCATATTCTGGAGTACACGGGGTGATTTTTATCCTCACCCGCGAAGCGGGGAGGATATTTTAAGTCACCCCGGCAGCCCAACGCACTTCTGCGCCGGTATGCTGACTGTGACCGATTGGCCGATCTGAAAATCGTCGCTGCGGGCGCGGGCGCGCCATTCGCGGTCGCCGAGATCAATCACGTAGTCAACGACCTCGCCGAGGAAGACGCGGTTGACGATCTTGCCTTTGAGCACGTTTTCGCCGTGCGACACCGCGGTTGAAGCGCTGTCGAACAGCGCGATGTCCTCTGGCCGCGCCGTGAGCAGCGCCTTCATGCCGGCGCTGATGGAATCAACGAAGCGGCAGTGCAGCGTGCCGTGCGCGGTCTCGACGGCGGTGAGATCGCCGTCGCCGCCGCGCACCGTGCCGGGCAAGAAATTCGCCGAGCCGACGAAATCGGCGACGAAGCGGTTTTGCGGCTGGCGATAAATCTGCTGCGGCGTGCCGCGCTGGATGATGCGGCCGGCATCGAACACGGCGATCTGGTCGGAGAGTGCCAGAGCTTCGGATTGGTCGTGGGTGACGTAAACCGTGGTGATGCCGAGCGAGCGCTGCAGGCGTTTGAGTTCGAGGCGCATCTGCTCGCGCAGCTTGGCGTCGAGGTTCGACAGCGGCTCGTCGAGCAGCAGAATGGCTGGCTCGTGCACCAGCCCGCGGGCGAAGGCGAGCCGCTGCTGCTGGCCGCCGGAGAGCTGCGTCGCCGGCCGCCGCGCGAAGCCGGTGAGCTGCACCATGTCGAGCATGCGCGCGACGCGGTCCCTGATCTCGGTGGCCGCGTATTTCTTGGTCCGCGACACCCGCAGCGGAAAGGCGACGTTCTCGAACACCGTCATGTGCGGCCAGATGGCATAGGACTGGAACACCATGCCGATGCCGCGGTCGCTTGCCGGCACGAAAATCTGTTTCGCCGAATCGAACACGGTGCGGTTGCCGATCACGATGCGGCCTGATTGCGGGCGCTCGAGTCCGGCGAGGCAGCGCAAGGTGGTGGTCTTGCCGCAGCCGGACGGGCCGAGCAGCGTGATCAGCTTGCCGGTCTCGACGCCGAGGCTGATGCCGTCGACGGCGCGCACTTCGGCGCCGGACGCGATGAACGATTTCTGCAAATTCTCGATGGCGAACATGCGTCAGCCCGTGCGTGCCTTGGCGGCGCCGGCGCCGGCGCCGGCGCGGGTGCGCCGGTGCACGCGGGTCTCGAGCCAGCGCAAACCAGCGACGATGACGAGCAGCGGCAATATCTGGATGATACCGAGCGCCGCCACCGCGCCGTAGCTGCCGCCTTCCTCCCACATGGTCAGGCTGATGGTACCGAGCACGTTGGTGCCCGGCCCGACCAGAAAGATCGAGGCGCCGAGCTCGCGCACCGACAGCACGAACACGTAGATCCAGGCCGCGAGCAAAAACGGCAAGAGCAGCGGCAGCAGCACGCGCCACAGCACTTGCGCGGCGCGGGCGCCCGAGACTTCGGCCACCTCCTCGAGCTCGCGGTGGATTTGCGTGATCCCGCTCGAGGCAAAGCGCATGCCGTAAGGCAGGCACAGCGTCACATAGGCGATGAGCAGGATCCAGATCGTGTCATAGACGCCGATCGGCACCACCAGGTAGGTGAACAGGATGCTGGCGCCGACGATGACGCTCGGGATCGCGATCGGCGCCGAGGCGAGCGCATCGAGGAGCCAAGCGAAGCGCGAGGCCGAGCGTCGCGCCATCCAGGCCATGACCAAGGTGAGCGCCACCACGACGGTCGCCGCCATCGCCGACACCACGACGCTCGTTCGCACCGCGTCGAGAAAGATCGGGTAGCGGAGAATGTACTGATAGTTCGCCAGTGTCGCCGGCGGCGGCGAGCCCATGAATGGCTGCGACAGGTTGCTGAAGAACGATTGCCAGGCGAGCGTGAACAGCGGCAGGCCGAGGGTGAGCAGGAAAAGTCCGCCGATCGACAGCGACACCGGCCAGCGCCAGCGGCCGAGCTCGATGCGGGTCGGCATGTAGCCCTTGCCGGTGATGGTGGCGAAGGCTTCGGCGTTGCGCGTAGCGCGGCGGTAGAAATAAACGGCGACCAGGCAGACCGCGAGCAGCAAAAGGCTGAGCGCGCTGGCGACGCCGAATGCCGGCGGCGTGTCGATGGTGGCGGCCTGGATCTGCGTGGTGAATACGTCGATCCGCGCCGGCCGGCCGATCACGCGCGGCACCTCATAGGACGACAGCCCCATGATGAACAGCAGCAGCAGGCCGGACAGAATAGCGGGGCGCAGCAGCGGCAAGGTGATCTTGGGCAGCACCTGCCAGTAGCGGCCGCCGGAAACGAGGCCGGCTTCCTCCATGCGCACGTCGAGGGCGCGCAGCGCCGGGCCGAGCGCCAGATAGGCGAGGGGGAAATAATGACTCGACAGCGCCCAGATCATGCCGGCCATCGAGTAGATATTGAGCGGCGCGTTGCGCAGTCCGAACGCCGACTTGAGGATCGCGTTGACCCAGCCGATGTTGGGCGAGAGCACGAAAATCCACGCCATGGCCATGAGCAGGCCCGGAATCGCGAACGACAGCAGCGCCAGATTGTGAAACAGCGCGCCGCCCGGCGCGTCGGTGCGCTCCACCGCCCAGGCGACGAAGCCGCCGATCACGAAGGTGAGCGTCGCGGTGCCGGCGGCATAGACCAGCGAATTGCCGACGAGCCGCAGAATGCGCTCGCTGGCGTAGGCTTCGACGAAATTATCGAGCGTCCAGGCGCCGAAGCCGAGGCCCGTATCCTCGGTGAAAGCGGTGAGCAACAAGGCCGCGACCGGCACCAGCACGAGCCAGATGCCGACTGCGACGCAGAGGATCAGCAAAAAATTCGGCCGCCGCCATCGGGCTAGGTCCGGCGAAAAGTTCGCCGATGGATCAATGGCGACCACGCAAAGCTCCGCTGGACTTGTTCGCTACTAAAAAAGTCAATGTCCTCTGAACAGTTCATTGAACTTGCGTTGCCACTTGCCCTCTTCCTGGGGCGTCAAGAGCTCGGTGATGACCTTCTTCTGGTGCATCGCCGCAACGATGCCGGGCGGATTGGAGTCCACGTCCGGCCGGGTCGGGATGCGGCCGAATTTGGCGAGGAAGGTCTCGCACTCGTTGCTCAGCATGAAATTCGCCGCCAGCAGCGCCGTGTTCGGGTGTGGCGCCTTGGCGCTGACGCCGACCGCACCGAAGAATAGCGCCACCGGATCGAGCGCGAAGGTATCGATCGGGCCGCCGGCGAGCTTCACGTTCATGGTCAGATTGACGTATTGGTTCAAGCCGACCCAGTACTCGCCGGAGCCGACTGAGCGCGCCGCGGCGAGATGGCCGTCGGTCACCACCGGCTTCACGGTCGCGACGATGTCCTGAATGATTTTCGTCGCTTTGTCCTCGCCATAAAAGTCGAACATGGCCTTGAGCCATTCGTTGTCGGTGCCGTCGATCGCGACATGGCCGGCCCATTCCGGATGCTTGGCGAAATCCTCATAGGTCTTCGGCAGGTCGGCGGTGCTGACATGCTGGGTGTTGTAGTCTGGCGCGTTGTAATTGGCATAGACGCCGTACCAGCGGCGCTCCGGATCGCGGGCTTCCGGCGAAATGTTTTTGGCTTCAGGCGGGTCGAATTGCAGCAGCTCCTGCGGCGCCATCTTGTTGATGGTCGCGGTCTGCGCGATGTCCCAGGCCTTCTTGTTGGCGCGATACTCGAGCGTCATGCGCGACATGAGAATCGCGTCGGAGGCGCGCACGTAATTGACCTTGATGCCGGTGGCGTCGGTAAAGAGTTTCCACAGCGGCAAGCCTTCGCCCTCGTTGGTCGAGGAATAAATGGTCATCTCGCCGCCCTCGGCCTTGGCGGCGGCGAGCAGCTTTTGGTCGAGCCAGGCATGGTCGGCGGCCGCTGCCGGCACGACGCAACACGAAGCGAGCACCAGGCCGGCAAGGCCTGCGCGCTTGAGTTCTCGATGCAACAAGGACGCCTCCCGTTTATGGGTCCGGGGCGGATTACAACACCGCTTTGCGCCGGCCGTCGAGCCCTCGAAGGCCGCGACAATTGGATTCATTGCCGCAGTCGCAGTCGCTAGTTTTCGCTGATTCATATCCATCACCCTGAGGCGCTCGGCGCGTAGCACCAAGTCTCGAAGGGTGACGGCCCCAGCGCCTCGACCGCATCCTTCGAGGGCCGCGCTACGCGCGGCACCTCAGATGACGGGCAATATTATTTTTCGGCCGCGTGCCAGTTCGGCTCGGGCGGCGGGTCTTGCGGGGCGAAGCCGAAGGCGCGCTCGAAGCGCTTAGCGTAAGCCGGCCAGACCTGCGGATTGATGATGCGCGGCACCGGCCTGCCGTCGAGCGCGTCGAGCATCTGCTCGGCGGCGATCTGGCCCATTCTGGCGCGCGCCTCGCGGGTGACGCCGGCCATGTGCGGCGTGACCATGACGTTGTCGTATTTCATGAGCGGATGCTCGGCGGGCGGCGGCTCCTTGTCCCAGACGTCGAGGCCTGCGCCGGCGATTTTCTTGTCGCGCAGCGCCCGTTCCAGCGCCTCCTCGTCGTGGATCGAGCCGCGCGCGGTGGTGATGAAGTACGCGGTCGGCCGCATCAGCGCGTATTCGCGCGCGCCGATCAGGTTGCGGGTTTCGGGGGTCAGCGGACAGTTGATCGAAACGAAATCGGCGCGCCGCAGGAGATCGTCGAGCTCAACCTTGGTGGCGCCGCGGGCACGCACGACCGCGGCGTCGAGATAGGGGTCGTAGGCCAGCACCTGCATGCGGAACAGCGTGCCGGCGAGCTCGGCGATGCGCCGACCGACGTTGCCGAGCCCGACGATGCCGATCGTTCTGCCAAAGGCCTCGCCGCCGATATAGTCCATGCGGCGCTCGATCTTGCCGGCGCGCACCGCGCGGTCGCTCTCGCCGACGCGCTTGACCAGGCACAGCATCATGCCGATGACATGCTCGGCGACTGCTTCGGCGTTGCCGCCGGATTGGTTGACGACCAGGATGCCGCGCGCGGTGCAGGATTTTATGTCGACGGTGTCGTAGCCGGCGCCGTTGGTGGAGACGAGCAGCAGATTCGGCGTCCGGTCGAGAAGCTCATTGCCGGCGTGATAGTGTTTCACCAGTTCGTCGCGCGCCGAGCCGGTCTGATAGGCGTGCGCGGCGCCGAGGATTTCGAGCGCGGCCGCGTCGGGGATTTTTTGCTCCAGCATGTCGAGCCGTATGTCGTCGCGCTTGCCGAGCATTTCGGCAAAGCCCTGCGGCCGGTGCGGTGCGACGTAAAACACCCGCTTGCTGTTGACCGTCGTGTTCATCGAGCATGTCCCCCGTGCCGGTCGAGCCCGTGCCGATCCTCGCGCGCTAACGTGGTACGATGCTAGACTGTTGTCAAAAGCGGCCAGCCGGACCGGGGAGGGAGCGATGGCAAGGAGGGATTTGACGCGGCGCGTGCTGCTCGCCGGCATGATGGCGACGCCGCTTGCGGGCAGGGCGCAAGCACAGACCGCGTGGCCCGAGCGGCCAGTGCGCGTCATGGTGCCGTATCCGCCGGCCGGCGGCGCCGATACCACAGCGCGCATCCTCTACGCCAAAGCCAGCCAGGACCTCGGCCAGCAATTCGCCGTGGAAAATCGCGGCGGCGCCGGCGGCACGATCGGCGAAGCGGTCGTCGCCAAGGCGGCGCCCGACGGCTACACGATCCTGCACGACGGCACCGGCTTTTCGGTGAATGGCTCGCTCTATCCGAACCTGCCGTTCGACTACCGCAAGGATTTCGACCCGGTGTTTCTGGTCTCGCTGGTGCCGAACATTCTGGTGGTGACGCCGTCGGTGGCGGCGAATACCGCCGCCGAGATCATCGCCATGGCGAAGGCCTCGCCGAACGGCATTGCCATGGCGTCGTCGGGCAACGGCACCTTGCAGCATCTGTGCCTGGAAATGTTCCGGCAGCGCACCGGCATCAAGATCACCCATGTGCCGTATCGCGGCGGCGGCCCGGCGTTGACCGACGTGATGGCCGGGCAGGTCAAATTCTTCTTCGCCAATGGCTCGTCGGTGGTCGGCCTGATCAAGGCCGGTAAGGTCAAGGCGATCGCCCATACCGGCAAGGGTCGGCTGTTAAGCTTGCCCGACATCCCGCCGCTCTCGGCCACGCTGCCCGGCTTCGAAGCCTACGAGTGGAACGGCGTGTTCGTGCCGCATGGCACGCCGGCCGCAATCGTACACAAGCTCAATGCCGCGCTGAACAAGGCGCTGGTCTCACCGCAGGTCGCCGCGCGCTTTGCCGAGCTCAACATCGAGTCGCGGCAGAATACGCCCGACGAATTTCGCGCCTATGTCGAAGCGCAGATGGAATTGTGGGGTCGCGTGATCAAGGAAGCCAACATCAGGCTGGGCTGAGCCGACATCCTTTCATCGCCATGCCTATGACCGCTGCGTCTCGCGCGGGTCGTAATCACGATGATGCCGTCGTCGCCTCGACCAGGCTGTTCGTGTTGTCGACGCTGTCGTAAACCGACACCTGCACGATCGGATAGCTGTTTTTTATGACCAAGGCCGCTGCCTGAGCGGCTTCGGACGTGGTGTAGGAACCCTTCGTTTGTCGGTCGACCTGGAGCAAAAATCGGCTTCGCTCCGGCCGCTTGCGTTGCGAGAACGCCTCCTCAACTTCCTTTTCGGAATCGTCCTTGACGGCCATTTTGATCGGGCGCGTAGCCATTTGCTGCTCCTTTTCAACTCATCTTTTTGAGGGAAGGCCTATATCATGTTAGAGGATACGGATGTCGGCCGCCAGTCCATCCGCGGCGTATAAGATTAAATCGCATCACATAAAGTTAAATCGCGTCACCGGCTCATTTCGCTCGCCAGTGCCGGCAAGCGAGCAACGAATGCGCTGCTCCGTTCAGTGTTTGCGCGCGTCGACGCGGTAGCCGACGATTGTCTTCTCGCCGAGCGCCTTGGCCGCTTCCAATCGATGCAAGCCTTCGACGAGCACGAAACGCGCGCCGTCCGGCCGCACCAGGATTGGCATCTGCTGCCCATCTTCGAGCATGCTGGCGGCGATTTCATCGACGCGCTTCTGCTCCCGCGTGGCGCGGCGTTTGACCGGCACGTAAATGTCGGCAATGGCGAAAACTTCGCGCTTCATCGGCTCCGAACTCAAGTTCAGGAGCCGAAGATTAGCAAGGTTTACCGACGACGTCAGTCAGGGAATTCGCTCAACAGCAGGCCGAGCGCCACATTTCCCGCGCGATGAGCCTCGGTCGCGGTCTCGAAAGAGGCTTTCGAGCGCTCGATCGGGCTGCTCCTGCCGGCGCGATAGATTTCCCATTGCCAAGGTTTTGGCGGAGCCGCTCTGTTCTTTACGACGACAGAGAAGTCGGCATGGCCGGTCCTGGAAATCATATCGTTGCCGACAAGAAATCGGCCCGGTGGCGCGGTCTCGACCAGGCGCTTTTGGCGGTCATACCGCCTGAATGTTGCCGACGGCGATCTTGCCGGTGCGGCGGTCTTCCTGGGTGTCGAAAGAAACCTTCTGGCCTTCTACCAGCCCACGCATGCCGGCGCGCTCCAGCGCAGTGGCATGGACGAAGACATCCTTGCTGCCATCATCCGGTTGAATGAAGCCGAAGCCTTTTTGATCGTTGTAGAATTTAACGGTTCCATTAGTCATGGAGATATCCTTTCACTGATCTGGATGCGCACTCGATCCCAAGCCGCGCAACGGCGCGGCTCAAGGTCTAACTTCGATGTTTGGAGGGGTCTGAACGTGCGCCTGGCAGTAGCGAAGGCGAAACGGCCCGATTGTCCGGCCAAATGTCGATGACAAGAGTATTAGGCGATAAGCGTGGGCTTTGCAAGGGATTTCATGAATCAGCTTTCGAAGCGGCCGCTTGCACAGCGGTTGCGGTGCGGGCTCATGTCAGACTCAAATCCGAAGGCTTGCCGCGCAACGGCCTACTGAGCGGCGACCGCGGCGGCGCACTCCACCGCATCGAACTGGCCGGCGCGAAGCCTTGTTCGCAGCTCGCGAAACGAAATGAGCCGACGCGTCGTTTCATCCCAAAGCACGAGACGAACGCACGCCAGGCTCTGGCGCAACGTGAGCCGGCCGACATTTGCCAGTTGCGGATGCTGGCGAAGCACAAGCGGCAACCGGTAAGAGGGAATTCGGCTGCACAGGTGGTGGACATGGTGCACGCCGATATTGGCGGTGAACCAGCGCAATACGGCTGGCAGATCGTAATGCGAGCTGCCGTAGAGCGCCGAGCTCGGAAAACTCCAATTCCCGCCTTCAGACCAGAACGTGTGCTCGAACTGATGCTGGACATAGAACAGCCACACACCAATCGCTCCGGCGAGAATGGTAATCGGTAGATGCACAAGCAGGAACGGCCCCACCCCGATTCGCCACGTCGTTGCGGCAATAACCAGAGCGATCGCGCCGTTGGTCGCCACAGTGCTGATCCACGGCGTCCAGCCTTGCCGCGTCTGGCCGAACGGCAGACGGTGGCGCAGAATGAAAAGGTAGGCCGGACCGACACCGAACATGATGATCGGATGGCGGTACAGGCGATAGCCGAGCCGGTGCCGCCGCGACAGCGCCAGATATTCGCGCACGGTGAGGGTGTCGATGTCACCGATGCCGCGCTGATCGAGATTGCCCGAGGTGGCGTGATGAATGCCGTGCGCGCGCCGCCAGAAATCGTACGGTGTCAGGGTGAACACGCCGATCACGCGGCCCACCCAGTCGTTCACCAGCCGATGGCGAAAGAACGAGCCGTGGCCGCAATCGTGCTGGATCATGAAGAGGCGGACCAGAAAACCTGCCGCGGGAACAGCCAGCAGCAAATAAAGCCCATGACCGATATCGAGTGACAACCACATCAGTAGCCAAAGGCCAACAAGAGGCACCACGGTAATCAGAATCTCGACGACGCTTCGTCCGGGACTGGGTTCACGGTAGTGCGCCAGACTGCGCGCCAAAGTGGCCACATCTGCTACAGCGGCGCCTGCGCCGGCTTCCGGTATGTCGTGCAAGAATATCTCCGTGTTCGAGGATAGGCGCGAAAGCCTTCCGATGAACCGTGCGACTCGCTGTAGCCTTGTTCGGCCGTTCCCGCATGTTTCGGCGGGAAGGCGTCTTTTTTGCCGCGCGTGAAGAAGAGCAGCGGATACAGAGCGAGCGGCTCTTTCAGCCGATAAAAGCCCAATCGCTCTGTCCTTGACAAAGCATCCTATAGCGCGCCGTCCCGCGCGTCCATGGCGCAAAAGCCGCGGAATTGGCCCGGCGTCTGATTTCGCTTGGAATATCGCGTTTGTGGGCTGGTAACCCGGTGTTTTGATCTTATATTGGGGCATGATATCCGCTTGGACGGTCTTTATACCTATGGCGAGGACCGGCTGATGGCCGATTTCGATTACGATGCTGCGGCCGAGCTGTTTCCGACCCGAAGGCGTCTGCCGCGCCGCGAGGCGTTCAAATACAAGCGATTTTCGCAGGCCGCAGCGGCCATTCGCTTCGCCATCGAGGATCTGCCGCCGGAATGTCTTGCCGGCGCATTCCTCGAAGTCGACGAAAAGCGATATGGCAGCGACGATATCCGCCGTTTGTACGAAAGCCCCGACTATCCATTGGCCCGCCGCGTTGTACGGTCATGACCGACAAAACGATCGACCTCGATCATCACCGCGGGATGGCAGCGCAAAAGGCGACGGAACTGCGCCGGCTCCTGGCGGATGTGGCGGCGAACGAGAAGGCATTGCGCATCCGCCAAGACGACTTGGAGGCCCATCTGCTGGCGGCGCCGGCAGCGAATTGGCATGAAGCTGCGGAAAAAGCCGGATATCTCCTTAGTCTCTTTGCGGCGACGATCACGGCGCAGGATACGCGCCGGCAAAAGCTGATTGCCGCCGTGCTCGCCGACTTCAAACGACTGTCAGACGAAACCTAGCCGCTGTTTAACGTTCACCCCCGAGAAGAGCGAGCACGACATGGCGAAGGGCCAATTGAGAAGCAATCGCGAGAAGAAGAAGCCGAAAGCAGACAAAAACAAGAAGAAAAAAGGCGCCCCGCCAGTCTCGCCGTTCGCCACGGCGCCGATGAATGGCAAAGCGCCCGGCGGTCGGAAATTCTCCTGATTACCCTTGCGCGCCGGCCTCGCAGCGACCTGCCACCGAGACGGCAGCATCGCTGAACGCGCAAGACACGCTCGTTCAGCGTCACTCTCTTGCTGCGCTTTGCCGGCGGCACCGCGGCGTGAAAAATCAGCTAAAGCGAAGTTCCGCGTCGCGATCCTAAGGGAAAGGTTACGAATGGCGCGCACTATCCTGCGGCCGCAGGCGCGGTCGCGGGACATCGCGACTTCAGCCACAGCGACGCTCTCCGAGCGGCTGGAACCCGGTCGAGGCACGGCGACAAGCCGGGCTTTATCGCTCAAGACAAGGAAGAAGCCCGTGCGGAAATCTCTACCGGGTACGATGTTCACAGACCCCGAGCGAAGCCGGCTCACCATGCTGCGCACTTGGGTGCTCGACAACGAGGTCACCGAAATCGAGATGAAGGAGCAGCAGTTTTGGAATTTTGCCCAGCTGCAGCCGATCGCCGAAAAGCCGTGGACGACATTCATGGGGCGCATCATCAGCGTGCCCGACATGCCTGTCGAAGCGCAAAAATATCTCGGGATTTTCGATAAACGCCTTCCCGGCGCCATCTGAAAGGGTCACCGTCCGTTCGTCGCGGCGTCAGAAATCCTTCGAGGCAAGTTCGTAGGAACCCTTTCGCTCCCGCTGATACGCCTTTAGGGCGGCTGCGTGGATCGCCGGCCGATTGGCATCAAAGGCGAGAAGCATGCTCGCCTCGTCGCCCGCCACGGTCGGTTGCAACCGCTTGAGCGCGTCTTCCGTCACAAAGAACGACCACTCCATCGCGCTGTCATGCCCCCAGAACCGGACCGCACGTCGGGTCGGGTCAAAAATTCGGCTCGGGTTTGGGAAGCTAAGCATCGACCGCAACGCTTTCTTCGCCGGCCAACGGGATCACGGGCTCTTCCGGGCGCCTTAGGTTCACCGCGTCGCGGCGTTGTTGCGGCTGCGGCCAGCCATTGCTGAGGCGCCCTTGGCAGCGCCGCTTACGTTCGCATCGTTAGAAGCGGGGCGTGCGCGGCGGCGCGCTTCTGCCAGGCACCGCCGGTTTGAGCCGCGGCTTCATCGGCAGCAAACCCTCGCGCTGCAGCTTTTTGCGAGCGAGCTTGCGGGCACGGCGGATGGCTTCGGCCCTCTCCCGGACTTTCCGCTCGGAGGGTTTTTCGTAATGGCTGCGAAGCTTCATCTCGCGGAACACGCCTTCGCGCTGCATCTTCTTCTTCAGCACCTTGAGGGCTTGGTCGACGTTGTTGTCACGGACGAGAACTTGCACGTGGTGTTCCTCTTCGGTTGAGCGGTCGGTTGACGGGGACCGCCGTCCCGTTATGCGCGACCGGCTGTGGCTGCGCCGCATACGCAGTCGAAGGCGAGGTCAACATTTTGAAAAGCGCGCCTGCCGATCGGCACTAAGACCGCCAATTGGAGCAACGGAGACTTCGGTACGTCACCGCTTTTTCGGCAGTTCTTCGGATCAGTCAGCTGCTTGGCCTAATAGGTATGGTGAGATTTGTCAAAGGCCCCGGGCGAGATCATAAGCGAACAGCGCGGCTGCCGGCAGCGGTTTTTAGTGGATCATCAGCATGCGCGGACGACGACATTTGAGGCCGAATTTGCCGCATGTTTAGGCCCCGGCATCGCATTGACAAACAGCCGGTGCGGTGACGCAATTGCCACCCTGTTGGTCTTCGCCGTACATTTGTCTGTTGCCGCCAATCTGGGAGAACCGAGATGAGCTTCATGCAATCTGGAATCCGCCGGCGCGAGCTGCTTGCCGGCGCTGCATCGGCGCTGGCGCTGCCGGCGGCGTTCACCGGGGCGCGAGCGCAGGACAACAAGACCTACGTGATGAAGCTCGGCACCGCCACCATCAACGAAGCGCAGCACGAATGGTGCAAGCGCTTCGTCGCCATGGTGGAGAAGGATTCCGGCGGTCGCATCAAGGGCGAAATTTATCCGGCGAGCCAGCTCGGCCCGATCCCGCGCGAGATCGAGGGTACGCAGTTCGGCGCCATCCAGGGCTATATCGGGCCGCCCGAGTTTCTGGTCGGGGTCGACCCCCGTTTCGAGGTGATGTCCGCCCCCGGTCTGATCGACGGCATGGCCCATGCCACCCGCGTCGCGCAGGATCCCGAGCTGCAGAAGATGATGTTCAGCTTCGGCGCCCAGAAGGGCATTCGCGGCGTGGCGCTGTGGGTGTCGCAGCCGTCGTCGATCGTTTCGCGGGCCCCGATCCGTCACCTCGCCGACATCAAGGGCAAGAAGCTGCGCGTGCTCGCGGCCGACATGCAGCAGGAGATGATTCGGCGGCTCGGCGCCTCGCCGGTGGCGATGACCTTGGGCGATGTGCTGCCGGCCATCCAGCAAGGCGCCATCGACGGCGCCGTGCTGGCGGTCACCGTCGACGCCACCATGCATTACTGGGACGCCGCCAAATACATCACCGAGACCGGGCAGCCGATCATTTTCTCGATGGCGTTCATCTCGAAGAAATGGTTCGACAGCCTGCCCAAGGATTTGCAGACCATCATCGACACCGACGCCGGCAAGGCCGCCGCCGAGGTGCTGCCTTGGGCATCCGACTTCTACGACAAGCAGCGCAAGGTCTGGACCGAGCACGGCGAGCTGATCAGCCTGCCAGCGGACGAGCAGGCCGCGATGATGAAAGACATCATCCCCGTCGGCGTCGAAGTCGCCAAGCGCAAGCCGGGTCTCGAGGAAGCTTACAAGATATTCGCTGCGGCGGCGAAGCGGACGCAGAAGTAATGTAACGCGCGGCGCGTACTAGATTTTCTCACCCCGCCACCGCGGGGGAGGATAAAGAGGGAGGAACGACATGCGCCGCATCCAAGGCTGCATCGTTGCGTTTGCCGCGGGCGTCGCCAGCGTGTCGTTCCTCGGCTCGCTCGGCGCCGCGCGCGCGGCCGAGGGCCAGACCTATGTGATGAAGCTTGGCACCGCCACGATCAACGAATCGCAGCACGAATGGTGCAAGCGCTTCGTCGCCATGGTCGAGAAAGATTCCGGCGGCCGCATCAAGGGCGAAATCTATCCGGCGAGCCAGTTGGGTCCGATCCCACGCGAGATCGAAGGCGTGCAGTTCGGCGCCATCCAGGGCTATATCGGCCCGCCCGAATTCCTGACCGGCATCGACGAGCGCTACGAGGTCGTCTCGGCGCCGGGTCTGGTTACCGACATGGCGCACGAGGTGCGCATGGTCAACGATCCCGCGCTGCAGAAAATGATGTTCAGCTTCGGCGCCGACAAGGGCATCCACGGCGCCGCGTTGTTCGTGGCGCAGCCGTCCTCGGTCATCTCCCGCACGCCGATCCGCCACCTCGCCGATTTCAAAGGCAAGAAGCTGCGCGTGCTGGCTGCCGACATGCAGCAGGAGATGCTCAAATCGCTCGGCGCCTCGCCGGTGGCGATGACGCTCGGCGACGTGCTGCCGGCGCTGCAGCAGGGCGCCATCGACGGCTCGCTGGCGGCGATGACGATCTACACGACGATGCATTTCTGGGATGCCGCCAAATACGTCACTGAGATCGGCCAGCCGTTCATCTTTTCGATGGCCTTCATGTCGAAGAAATGGTTCGACAGCCTGCCCAAGGACTTGCAGGCCATCGTCGATGCCGATGCCGGCAAGGCTGCCGCGGAGGTCAATCCGTGGGAGGTCGATTTCTTCAACAAGCAGCGCCAGATTTTCGCCCAGCACGGCGAGTTGATCAGCCTGCCGGCGGTCGAGCAGGCGCAGATGATGAAATCGATCGAGGCCGTCGGCGCCACGGTGGCCGAGCGCAAGCCGCGGCTGGAGCAGGCCTACGAGGTGTTCGCCGCAGTGGCGAAACGGACCAAATAAACAATCGATCACGTCGGCTGCTTGGCTGCCAAGTGCGCGTCGACCGCGCGCGACGCGATCAATTTTTGTTGCAATAGATTAAATCGCACTGACACATCGAGCCGACCGCCGTCAGGTTGTCGCCACAATCAGGCATGCTGCGATTGGTCTGATAAAGTCATCGGCAGCCTAGCAACTCGGGCAAAATTCTGGCCGCGAGTTTGCTGGCCGAGCGCTTCTGTCCTTTTGGCGCAAGTAATTGGCCGCATCAAACAAGCGCCGCGCGCGCCGTGCCGGTTTGTTGCCATAATCTGACAAAATGTCGCACGCCTAACAAACAAATCGTAACGATTACTAACGCGGCAAAAATTTGACGTCGTAAAACATGCTTGCCATGCAAACGAAGGCATAACGAAACGCGATAGCGATGATATGACCGCGGCGCCTCCTCTGTTCGATGAGGCGCTTCTATTTGTTTGCTCCGCCATCCTCACGGATTGGCGGTTTTTTGTTGGCAGATGGAAGCACGGCAAACTCGAAGTAAAGCGTAGGAGTAGATCGGATGAAGTTGGGGACCTTAACGATGGCCATTGCGGCCGCATGTGTATTGGCGCAGGCCGCAGAAGCGCGCCCATATCATCATTATCGGCACGCGTATCGTCATTACGCTCAGCGCCACGAATATCGTCACTCCGCGCGGCGGTATGGCTACGCCCGGCGCTACCCGGTGGAAGCCGACGGCGGCTATACGGGGGGAGCTTATTCCCAGCGCTGGTCCCAGCAGCCGAGCGGCTACGGGCTGCGGCGTACCGCCTATCGCGGCGGCTACGGGCCGCGTCCGGCGGCCTGGTGCGGCTGGTACATGCGCCAACTGCTCGGCGTCGCCAATCCGGCCTTCAATCTGGCGCGTAACTGGGCACACTGGGGCCGTCCCGGGGCCCCCGGCGTCGGAGCCGTGGTCGTGTGGGCGCACCACGTCGGCAAGATCGTCGGCCGCGAAGGCGGCGAGTGGGTGATCCAATCGGGCAACGACGGTCACGCCGTGCGCACCCGGCCGCGCTCGATCGCGGGCGCCATCGCCGTCCGCTGGGGTTGAGGGCGACGCATGAACGCCTGATCGGATGAAGCCAACCGGCCGCCGGGAAACCGGCGGCCGTCCATTCTCATCGCGCGCGATCGCCTGTATAAACTCCTTCCCCGCGTCAGCGGGGAAGGATGGCAGGAGAGACGCGTGCCACAAAAATTCGGCATCGGGCAGCCCGTCCCGCGCGTGGAGGATCCGCGCTTCATCACCGGCCGCGGCCGCTACGTCGACGACATCGAGCTGCCGCTGCAGTGCCATGGCGTGGTGGTCATGTCGCCGCACGCCCATGCCGGGATCAAGCGCATCGACACGGCGAAGGCCAAGGCGGCGCCCGGCGTGCTGGCGGTGCTCACCGGCGCCGACGTGGTTGCCGACCAGCTCGGCGGGCTGGCGCCGCCGATGCCGGAAGACATGGGCGGGCCGAAGGGCTTTCGCACGCTGCGCGCCATCCTCGCCACCGACAAGGTGCGCGCGGTCGGCGACCGCGTCGCTTTCGTGGTCGCCGAGAGTTTGCCGCAGGCGCGCGATGCCGCCGAGCTGATCGACATCGAGTACGAGCCGCTGCCGGCGGTGACCGAGGTCGAGGATGCGGTCAAGCAAGGCGCGCCCGTGCTGTGGGACGCCGCGCCGAACAACGTCAGCTTTACGCTGATGATGGGCAACAAGGACGCGACCGACGCCGCGTTCGCCGCCGCCAAGCACGTGGTGACCTTAAAATTGCGCAACAACCGCATCACCGCGAACTCGATCGAGCCGCGCGCCGCGATCGGCCAATATCATCCCGACAGCGAGAGCTACACGCTCTATTCGACCTCGCAGAATCCGCACGGCACGCGCTCCGCCGTCGCCGGGCAAGTTCTGAAGATTCCCGAGACCAGGCTGCGCGTCCTCTCGCCCGACGTTGGCGGCGGTTTTGGCATGAAGCACGGCGGCTATCCGGAGGACGCGCTCGTCGTCTGGGCGTCGCGCAGGGTCGGCGGCCGGCCGGTCAAATGGGTGTCGACGCGGGTCGAGGCGCTGCTCGGCGACTCGCAAGGCCGCGATCAGGTCGTCACCGGCGAATTGGCGCTCGACGACGCCGGCAAGATTTTGGGCCTGCGCGTCAACGCGCTGCACAATATGGGCTCGCACGTGTTCGGCGCCGCCATGGTGGTGCCGCTGTTCGCGATGCGGCTTGCGCCCGGCGTCTATACGATCCCGGCGGTGCATGTCGTCGGCCGCGCCGTGCTGACCAATACCATTCCGCTCGCGCCCTACCGCGGCGCCGGGCGGCCGGAAGCGACTTATCTGATCGAGCAATTGCTCGATCGCGCCGCGCGGGTCGTCGGCATCGATCCGGTCGAGATCAGGCGGCGCAACTTCATCCCCGCCGCCGCCATGCCGCACAAGCTCGGCACCGGCATCACCTATGACAGCGGCGATTTCGTCCATGTCATGGATGAGTGCCTGCATCTCGCCGACTGGAACGGCTTTGGCAAACGTGCCGCCGAATCCAAAAAACGCGGCAAACTGCGCGGCCGCGGCATCGGCTACTTTCTCGAAGAAGCCGCGGTGTTCAACGAGCGCATGGTGCTGCGCTTCGATCCGAGCGGCATGCTGACGATACTGGCCGGCACCCATTCGCACGGCCAGGGTCATCAGACCGTGTACGCACAGATGGTCAGCGAATGGCTCGGCGTGCCGTTCGAGAACATCCGCTTCGTGCAGGGCGACACCGACGCGGTGCCGATCGGCCGCGGCACCTACGGCTCGCGCTCCATGCATGTCGGCGGCAATGCGTTGCGCCGCGCGGCCGACGCCATCATCGAGAAGGCCAAGCCGATGGCGGCGATGATGCTGGAAGCCGCCGCCGGCGACATCGAATTTGCGGACGGTGCGTTCCGCATCGTCGGCACCGACCGGGCGCTGCCGCTCACCGCGGTGGCGCAGGCGTTCTATCGCCCGGCGATGCTGCCGCCGCAATTCGACGTCGGGCTCGAGGCGTCCGGCACGTTCGCGGCCGAGCCGCCGAATTATCCGAACGGCTGCCACGTCTGCGAGGTCGAGATCGATGCGGAGACGGGTCTCGTGACGCTCGCCCGCTATGCCGCGGTCGACGACGTCGGCCGCGTCATGAACCGCCTGCTGTGCGAGGGCCAGATCCACGGCGGCGTGGCGCAGGGCGTCGGCCAGGCGCTGATGGAGCGCATCGTGTTCGACGATGCCGGCCAGCTCGTCACCGGCAGCTTCCAGGATTACGCCATGCCGCGCGCCGACGATTTTCCGGAGCTTTCGTCCGAGCTGACCGAGGTGCCGGCCACCACCAATCCGCTCGGCGTCAAGGGCGCCGGCGAAGCCGGCGCCACCGGCGCGCCGCCCGCGGTGATCGGCGCCGTGCTCGACGCCTTAAAACCGCTCGGCATCGAGCACCTCGACATGCCGGCGACGCCGGACCGCGTCTGGGCGGCGATTAAGGCGCACGAGGGGAGGGTGGCGGCGGAATAATTCTTGGGGTCGCTGCTAGTCTGCGCTCCCTTTTGTGCCGCAGATCAGAACTTGTCGATCATCGCGCGCATGAAGCGCACGGCGGCGGGGCCTTTGAGCGCGCTGGCCCACAGCTCGCGCGCCATCTTCTCGTGCAGCGCCAAGGCTTCCGGCGCCGAGGTGATCATCGCTACGCCGACGCGGATGTTCGGCTCCTCGCCGAGCCGGAACGGGCTCAGCGCTAAAATCTGCCGGTCGGGCTGGCGAAAAATCTGAAAGCTGGTGTGCGGCAAGGTGTCGAGCACGATGCCGATCTGGACGCCGATCGGCTCGTTCTCCATCAGCGCGGTGAAATGCTCGGCTTCGGCGCGAGCGAACGCGCGGCGCTCGCGGCGCAGCGCCTCCGGCAGATCGAGCCGGCCAACGAGGCCGTTGCGCAGAAAGCGCTCCATCTCGGCGGCCGAGATCAGATTGACGATCGCTGGCTGGCGCTGCCGGTAGCACGCTTTGCGCTGCTTCAGCACCTCCATCAGTTCGGCGATCTGCGCCGCCGCGCGTTCGCGGTTGGCGATGCCGTCCGGCACCGACTCGCGTAAGACGTCGCCGAGCGCGCGGTCGAACGCGTCGGAGGAGAGCACGTAGGAGATCGGCCCGGCCAGCACGATGATGTGCTCGGCGGTCTCCTCGATCTGCCGCATGCGCTCGAAATAGCTCACCGCCGAAGCGATGTACTCGACGCCGACGCCGAGCAAGGTTGGCACCGAGACCTGCAGGAGCTCGGCCAAATTCTCCAGCGTCTCGATCTTGGCGAGCTCGCCTTTTTCGAAGCGATAGAGCGCAGTGCGCGAAATGCCGAGCTTTTGCGCGATCTCCTCGGCCGATAATCCGGAGCCGAGGCGGAACGCCTTCAGCCGGTTACCGATGTCGTCGAAGCGCACGGGCATGTCTCGACCATGCCGTCATGGCCGGCTTGTGCTCACGGCGTTTTGCTCTCACCGCGCAGCCGCTTCGCCGCGTCGAGCGCAGCGATGACGATGTTCTGATAGCCGGTGCAGCGGCACAGATTGCCGGAAATGCCGATGCGCACTTCTTCCTCGGTCGGATCGGGATTGTCGCGCAGGAGCTCGATCAGCGTCGTCAAAATGCCCGGCGTGCAGAAGCCGCATTGCAGGCCGTGATTGTCGCGGAACGCCTCCTGCAGCGGATGCAGCGTGTCGGCATTCGGCGCGATACCTTCGACCGTCAGAATCTCATGGCCGTCGGCCTGCACGGCGAGCATCAGACACGAGCGCGCCGAATGGCCGTCGAGCAAAATCGTGCAAGCGCCGCACACGCCGTGCTCGCAGCCGAGATGCGTGCCCGTGAGCCCGAGCTGATGGCGCAGAAAATCGGCAAGCGTGACGCGTACCGGCACGGTCTCCTGGTAGCGCGTACCGTTCACCGTGACGGCGATTTGCCGCGTGTCGTTCATGCGCGTGCTCCTTGTGCGATGCGTTCGTGCGCCTTCAAAAGCGCCCGGCGCGGCAGCACGGTCGCCAATTGCTGGCGATACGAAGCCGGCGCGTGAATGTCCTCGATGGCGTCGAGCTTGCGCAACGACTCGCAGACGTCGCGCAGCCGCTTCTCCTCGATGGTTTCGCCGATCAGCGCCCGCTCCACCTCCGCGGCGCGCACCGGCGCCGGCCCCATGCCGCCGAGCGTCACTGAGGCGCGCGTCACCTTGCCGTTCTTGTCCTCTTCGATCAGCACCGCCGCCGACACGATGGCGAAATCGCCGTGGCGGCGGGCGAACTCGACGAAGGCGTAACCGTGGCCGCGCGGCCAGCACGGAAACGTAGCGGCGGTGAGCAGCTCATCGGGCTCGATGGCCGGCGTCATGTAGGCGACCGGAAAGGCGGCAAACTCGATCTCGCGCGTGCCGCTCTTGCCGGCGACCGTCACCTTGGCGTCAAGCGCGGCGGCGACCGACACCAGTTCAGCGGCCGGGTCGAGATGGCAGAGCGAGCCGCCCACGGTGCCGCGATTGCGCGTCTGGCGATGGCCGACCTGACGGATCGCCTCGGCCATCAGCGGGCAGCGCTCGGCGACCACGTCGGAGAACTCGATGTCGCGCTGCCGCGTCATGGCGCCGATTTCGAGCATGCCATCGCGCGGCGTGATGTGGCTTAAGCCCTCGACGCGGTTGAGATCGACAATGTGGTCGGGCAGCACATAGCGCATGTTGAGCATGGGCATGAGCGATTGCCCGCCGGCGAGCAGCTTGGCGTTGTCGAGGCTGGTGAGCAGGCCGACCACGTCGGCGACCGTGCGCGGGTCATGGTAGGAAAAGGGCGGGGGCTTCATGCCGTCTCTACGCGTTCCGTCTTTTGACTCTGTGCCGAAAACCGTGCATCAGTCCAAAAACATACGTCAATCCCAAACTTCATACCAGTGGAGCGGATTTGACATTCGCCCCACACCTGCCCGTAAACTTCTGAGGGCGAATGTCAAATCCAGCTCCACTGGAACTAGTCGTTGCTAGTGGTCCTTTGATTCTGACATTCGCATCAGAGCATGCCGAACCTGCATGCGAATGTCAGAATTGGACCACTAGCCGATGAAACCTGCGGCGTTTCGCTATCACGCGCCGAAAACCGTCGATGAAGCCGTGGCGTTGCTGGCGGAGGTCGCGCCCGAGGACGGCCGCGTGCTCGCCGGCGGCCAAAGCCTGGTGCCGACCATGGCGTTCCGGCTGGCGAAGCCGGGCCACCTCGTCGATATCAACGGCATCGCCGCGCTCGATCGCCTCGAAGTGAGCGGCGGCAAGCTGGTCGTCGGCGCTTGCGTCCGCCACGCTGCGTTTCACCGGCCGGTCTGCGATGGCCCGCTTGGCACATTCCTCGCCGACGTGGTGCGGCACATTGCGCATTATCCGATCCGCAACCGCGGCACGTTCTGCGGCAGCCTCGCCCACGCCGATCCAGCCTCCGAATGGGCGCTGGTGCTGGCCGCGCTCGACGGCGAAATAGTAGCAAGAAGCGCACGCGGCGAGCGCCTCATTGCAGCGCGCGATTTCTTCCAGGGCATCATGACCACGGCGCTCGCCGACGACGAGCTTCTGGTCGAAGCGCACCTGCCGCTCCTTGCCGTCGGCATGCGCTGCGGCTTTTACGAATTCAACCGCCGCGCCGGCGATTTCGCCATGGCGGCGGCAGTCGGCGTTTACCGCGTGGATGGCGGCAAGATGGCCGAGCCGCGCGTCGCGCTCGGCGGCGTCGAGCCGAGCCCGCGCCGCATTGCCGAAGCCGAGAAGGCGCTCGCCGGCGCCGCGCCGGGCGACGCGGCGTTCCGTGCCGCGGCGAGCGCCGCCGCTGCAGCGGTCGATCCGATGGAAGACATCACCACCAGCGCCGAATTCCGCCGCGACCTCGTGCTCGCGGTGACACGGCGGGCGCTGGAGCGCGCCGCCGCATGAATATTCACATTGTCATCGTCCGCGAAAGCGGACGATCCAGTAAGCGCCAGCGGATCGATTTTATGCTGGCGAGGGCGGTAATTACTGGATGCCCCGCTTGCGCGGGGCATGACAATTGAAATGACAGCCGCGCGCATGAAAGCAGATGCACAAAATCTGAGAAAAAGCTGGATCGGCCAATCGGTCGAGCGGCTCGAGGATCCGCCGCTGGTCGCCGGCCGCGGCGAATTTGCCGGCGACATCAACTTTGCCCATCAGCTGCATATGCGCATCGCGCGCTCGGCGCATGCGCACGGTCGCATCGTGGCGCTCGACACGGCTGCGGCACGAGCGCTGCCCGGCGTATTCGCAGTATGGACTTCGGCCGATGTCGCCAGCATGCCGCCGATCGATTTCCGCGAGGGCCGCATTCCGGCGCTCGATCCATACCGGCAGCCGATCCTGGCCAAGGACATCGTGCGCTATGTCGGCGAGCCGGTCGCCGCGGTGTTCGCCGCCGATCCGTACATTGCCGAGGACGCGGCCGATTTCATCGGCATCGAGATCGAGGAATTGCCGCCGGTGCTCGATGCGCAGACGCCGCCATGCGAATTTTCGCCCGGCCACAGCAGCGAAGCGGCGCTGATCCGCCAAGGCTATGGCGACGTCGATGCCGTGTTCCGCTCCGCGCCGCATGTCGTCGAACTTGAACTTGCCATCGGCCGCCATTCCGGCGTGCCACTCGAGACCCGCGGCGCCATCGGCCACTACGACGCATCGCGCGGCATTTTGGAACTGCACGGCGCCGCCAAGGTGCCGCACCGCAATCAAGAGCTGCTGTCGCGCATGCTCGGCCTGGCGCCGAGCGCGATCCACGTGCACGAGTCGCATGTCGGCGGCGGTTTCGGCATCCGCGGCGAGCTTTATCCCGAGGACGTACTGGTCTGCGTCGCGGCGAAAAAATTCAATCGCGCGGTGAAATGGATCGAGGATCGCCGCGAGCATCTGATTGCCGCCAATCACTCGCGCCAGCAATTGCACAAGATCCGCGCCGCCGTGGACGACAAGGGCGTGATCCTCGCCATCGACGACGAGTATTTCCACGACCAGGGCGCTTACGTGCGCACCCATGCCACGCGCGTCGTGCACATGACCGCCGGCATCTTGCCCGGGCCGTATCGCGTGCCGACCTATCGCGCCGTCGGCCATTTCCGCCTGACCAACAAGACGCCGGCCGCGACCTACCGCGCGCCCGGCCGCTACGAGACCACGTTCGTGCGCGAGCGGCTGGCCGACGCCATCGCGGCGAAGCTTGGCATCGACCGCATCGAGGTGCGCCGCCGCAACGCCATCACGCCGGCCGAAATGCCGTACGAGCGGCCGCTCGAAGCGCTCGGCGAGCACATCTACATGGACACCGGCGATTACGTCGGCCTGCTCGACAAGCAGTTCGCCAGCATCGACTGGCAGACGCTCAACGCCGAGGTGCGAAAGCGCAAGGCCGCCGGCGAACTGGTCGGCATCGGTGTCGCCATGTTCATCGAGAAGAGCGGGCTTGGTCCGGCCGACGGTGTGAAAATTTCCGTCGATACTTCGGGTGCGGTCGAGGTCGTCACCGGCGGCGCTTCGCTCGGCCAGGGCTTTGAGACCGTGATGGCGCAGGTCGCCGCCGACGCGCTCGGCGTCGATTACAAAAAATGCCGTGTGATCCACGGCCAGACCGACCGCATCGCTTATGGCATCGGCGCGCATGCCTCGCGCGCCACGGTGATGACGGCGTCGGCGACGCATATCGCGGCGCTCAACGTGCGCCAGAAGGCGCTGCAAGCCGCAGCCGAGTTGCTGCAGGCGCCGGCGGACGCGCTCGATATCGTCGACGGCGACGTCGTGCGCAAGGACCGCAGCGCCGGTCCCTCGATCAGTCTCGGCAAGATCGCCCAGCATCTCGCGCCGGGCGCCAAAATGCTCGGCGACGGCGAGCCGGGCCTAACCGCCGAAAGCTGGTTTCGGGTCGAGCATCAGGTCTATCCGTACGGCAGCCATGTCGCGGTGGTGCGTGTCGACGGCGAGACCGGGGGCGTGACCGTGGAGCGCTACTCCATCGCCTACGACATCGGCCGCGCCATCAATCCGGCTTTGGTCGAAGCGCAGATCGTCGGCGGCTACGCGCAGGGCCTCGGCGGCGCTCTGTCGGAGGAGTTCATCTACAACGAGCGCGGCGATCCGCTCGCGGTCACCTTTGCCGATTATCTGTTGCCGGCCGTACACGAGACGCCGGCGCCGCAAGTGCTGCTGCGCGAGGATTACGCGACGCCGCGCAATCCGCTCGGCATCAAGGGTGCCGGCGAAAGCGGCATCACCGGCGTCGGCGCCGCAATCGCCTCCGCCATCGACGACGCCATCGGCATGCCGGGCGCGGTCACGCAATTGCCGGTGACCCCGCAGCGGCTCAAGGCGCTGTTGAACAAGCGCAACCGGCGCGATCGATAGTTTTTCGACTATTTGTCAGTGCGTGAGCAGCAAGGCTTTAGCAAGCCGGGCACCTAGTTAAAGCGCCGGCGGGCGCACGATCTATTTCATCCGTCGCCAAACGATCACGACATTGCCGCCGGCTGTCCGGCCTCGGTTATCGAACCTCATTTCGTCGCCGTTCAGCGTCACCGACCGTTTGGCTGGTTTTCCCGTCACCTGATTAGGGTAAGAACTGCGTTCGACAATAAAATCCAGCGATCTGTCGGCGTCGTTGATGCTGTATCTGCCAAAAAACGACAGTACCCCATGGGCGACGGCCTTCTCTTCCGTTGGCGTGGTCTTGAGACGGTCCTTGGATGCCAACTTTGGAAACTCCGAAATGATTTGGACCGACAGAAGGCCGTCGCCGGTGAGAATAAGCAGGCCTTTGAGATTAGTCCCCTCCATACTGGGGACTCTCGTTCCAGCCGCATTGAAGGATTCGAAAGACACCAGGGTCCACGCGCCGACGATCTGCTCCTTAAGCGATTTGACCTGAGCGCGCGCATTGCTTCCGGACAAGGCGCTTGCCAGCAGCGAGAGCGTGGCGGTCCGACGAGTTGGGGCGAGCGGATTCATCTTGTCCTCGCTTTTATGCGCAGTAGGGGCGCCCTACTCGAACTTGGTCGGCGTCGAGAATGCTACCGGCTGACGACTACCTACTTCTTTCCCTCCGCGATCGACTTCACTGCCGCGCGGATCGGCGCGAAGGGACCGAGGCGATGCTGCTTCTGGTCGAAACCGTCGATGTACGGCCCGTAGCCCGCATCGACCGGTTTCTGCGCTCGCACGGGAAAATCCTTGTCGAGGTTGGCTTTGTGCGGACGCGGCATCGATTGGACATAGGCCATCACGTCCCAGGCGTCCTCAACCGATAGCAGCGGATTCTCGAAGGTCACGCCATACGGCATGTTCGAATGCACGAAATTCGCACCGGCGATCAGCCGATCCATTCCAGCGCCGTCGTTGAAGCTGTCAGCGCCCCACAACGGCGGAAATTCGTATCCTTTCGCATCGCCGGGCATACCGTGGCGCTTGCCCTGTCCATCAGCGCCGTGGCACTGCGCGCAGACTTGCGCGAACACCTGCTTACCGCGTCCGGGATCTGCGGCGCGATCGAGTTCGTTCATCGCGCCCGAGCCACGGCCTCGGGTCGGCGCGCCAACCGGCACGCCCTGTGACAGGAACTTGATGTAGGCGACCATCGCCTTCATCTCGACAGAGTCGAGCGGCAGGGCGCGGCCGTTCATGCTGCGCGTCATACAGCCGTTTATACGGTCCTCGATTGTGCCGACCTCGCCCTCGCGCGACCGGTATTGCGGGAAGTCGGCGTAAACGCCGACGTAGGGCAGGCCGAATTGCTTGACGCCGTCTTTGAGATGACAACTCTGGCAGTCCAAGTTGTTGCCGGCGTAGCGCTTCGAAACGTCGGAGACTTCCGGTCCTATCCTGGAGGACGTGTGCGCCATGAGTTCGCGGCCGAGTCGTACCATTCCGCCCCAGGTGTCGTCGCGAAGCCGATTGATATCGGATGGGTTCCAGGTGACGGCCGCCGGCGTCTGCGCGTTCGCGGTCGCCACAGCAAGCGCGACGAACGCAGCCAGGGCGGCGGCCGGATTAAACAGCGCGGTCACGATTGTTTTACCCCTGTCGGTCACGGCCGCACGTAGGCGTAACCCTGCTCCTCGAGTTCCGTCATTCGCACGACTCCGGCCGGCACGAGCCGCGCTTCCGGAATGATCGTGATCGGTTTTCCCTCGCGTTTCTCCATGGTGATCTTCGTGTTGTTGCAGGCGGAAAACACGACGCTGGGATCAACCTTGCGCAACTCGGCGACCTGTTGCTTCACCGGGGAAGTATCGTCACGGAACATGTTCAGGCCGCCGCTATTGGCGACGATTTCGATGGCGACGCTCTCGCCGCGCTTCGCGTAGATTTCGTAGGCGTTCTTGGCGTTGCCCAGCGCGGTCTTCATGGAGTCCTGATCATTCGCACCCACATGGAGGACGATCTTGTGCTGCTTCTTCTTCGCCTCCTCGGCGCTAGCATTGCCGACGAGCGCCGCGAGCGCTCCGCCAGCCGCTACGAGACGGAACATCAATCGACGATCCATGGATTTTTCTTCCTCATTCCGGGCAGCAAATGGCAATGGGTTCATGTCCTACTCCTGGAGCTAGGGAGTTTCCGCCCCTCATGTCAGAGATGGCGCGTTGCGTCTCTCAGGAACTCTCAATTTAGTCTTAGCGTTCCCTCCATTTTTCCTTTGCAGTGCTTGTGGTAAGCTCGCTGCGGGGCGCAGCGCGAAGAACGGGAAGAAATCTTGGGCTATCTGTTTGCGGACTGCGCCCTGGACATCGACCGCCGCGAATTGCGACGGGGAACGACGCTTGTGGCGATCGAGCCCCAGGTCTTCGATCTCCTGGTTTACCTGATCCAGCATCGCGATCGTGTGGTCAGCAAGGACGATCTGTTGGCGTCGGTCTGGCGCCGGCGAGCCATTTCCGAATCGGCACTATTCAACCGGATCAACGCGGCCCGGACCGCAATCGGCGATGACGGCGAACGGCAGAAGCTGATCAAGACGTTGCCGCGCAGAGGCCTGCGATTTGTCGGCGCCGTTCGCGAGGAGGAAAGCAATGTCGCCGACGCTCGACAGCTCAAGCCTTCGCTCGGAATTACCGATAAGCCGTCGATTGCGGTCCTGCCATTCGCAAACCTCAGCGGCGATCCAGAGCAAGATTACTTCATCGACGGGGTCGTCGAGGACGTCATCACGGCGTTGTCGCGCAACCGCGCATTTTTCGTTATCGCCCGCAACTCATCGTTCACCTACAAGGGAAAGTTGGTCGATACCAAGCAGGTCGCCCGCGAGCTCGGCGTCCGTTACGTATTAGAGGGCAGCGTGCGCAGAGCGGGCGACCGTGTGCGTGTGACCGGGCAATTCATCGAAGCCGAAACGGGTCGCCACCTGTGGGCGGATCGCTACGACGGTGACTTGGTCGATATCTTCGCTCTTCAAGACCAACTCGTCACCAGCGTCGTGGGAGCGATAGCGCCACAACTGGAGAAGGCGGAAATTGACCGTGCCAAGCTGGACATGACCGGCGATCTGGCGGCCTACGATTTATACCTTCGCGGACTTGCCAGCTGGAATCGATGGACCAAAGAGGAAAATGCCAAAGCATTGCAACTATTCAACGCGGCAATAGCGAAAGATCAGGACTTTTCAACTCCCTATGGGCTGGCTGCTTCGTGCCATCATTTCGCTAAAGCCAACGGCTGGGCGTCGACGTTCGATGAAGCGGAGATCTCTCGGCTCGTCGAGCGTGCTGCGGACATCGGCACGTATGACGCTGTCGCCCTCTGTTGGGCAGGACACGTGCACGCCTACTTCTTTCACGACCTTGATCGAGCATTGCTGCTCATCGATCGAGCCCTTGATCTGGACGTGAACCTGGCTGTCGCTTGGCAACGCAGCGGTTGGGTCCGCGGCTACGCCGGCGATCCTGACGGGGCGATTGAGAGCCTGAACAGGGCGATTCGCCTCAATCCGCTCGATACGCGCGTTTTCCTCACGCAAAGCGCGATGGCTTTCGCCCATTTCATCGCCGGACGCGACGACGAGGCCGCGCGCTGGGCGGCGATGGCTCTGCGGGTCAAGCCAAACTGGTTGCCGGCTCTTCGGATGACCATTGCGTCCAATGCCATGCGGGGCCAAGCCGGAGAAGCGAGGCAGGCGCTGGACGCATATTTGGGAATCGATCCGAACGTCACCATCACCAAGTTATGCGGGTATTACCCATTCCGCCGAGAAGCTGATCGGCAGCGATTGATTGCCGCGATGCGCAAGGCTGGCGCACCCGGACGATGATGCGAAGCGATCTTCGCCAAATTTGATTCGGCCGGCGTCTCGATGCTGACCAACGATCGCCAGCATTAATCCGCCTTGATGCCGGCGAACGCCACCACCTTGGCCCACTTCGCGGTTTCGGCGGCGATGAACTTTTTGAAGTCGTCGGGCGAGCCGGAAAATACGTCGCAGCCGAGATCGGTGAAGCGCTTCCGCGTCGCCGGATCGGCGAGCGCGGCATTGACCTGTCTGTTGAGCGTGTCGATGACGTTGGCGGGCGTGCCTTTGGGCGCGACGATGCCGTACCAGCCGTTGGCCTCGTAGCCCGGCAAAAACTCGGCCATGGCCGGCACGTCCGGCAACAGCTCCTGGCGCTTGGCGCTGGTGACGGCGAGCGGACGCAGCTTGCCGGATTTGATGTAGCCGAGCGAAGCCGGCATGACGCCGAACATGGCCTGCACTTGGCCGCTGAGCAGATCGGGCATGGCGGCGCCCTCGCCCGGATAGATGACATCGACCAGGTTGACGCCGGCCATCATCTTGAACAGCGCGCCGGCGACGTAGAGCGGCGTGCCGTTGCCGCCCGAGGCGAGATTGATCTTGCCCGGATTGGCTTTGGCATAGGCGATGAAGTCGGCCACGTTTTTTGCCGGCACCGCGGGGTTGAGGTCCAGCACCAGCGGGATGGTGGAGATGCTGGCCACCGGCTCGACGTCGCGCATGAAGTTGAAGTTGAGATGATGGTAGAGCGAAGCATTGATCGCGTTCGACGACATGGCGAGAAGCAGCGTGGCGCCGTCGGGCGCCGCCTTGACCGCGAGCTCGGTGCCGATATTGGTGCTGGCGCCCGGTTTGTTTTCCACGACGAATGCCTGGCCGAGCCGCTCGGAAAGCCACTGCGCGATCAAGCGGCCGATAATGTCGGGCGAGCCGCCGGCCGGCACGGTGACGATCAGCTTGACCGGCCGGCTCGGATAGGATTGCGCGCGCGCTAGCCGCGGCGCAACGGGCAGCACGGCGGCGCCCGTCGCGACATGAAGAAATCGCCGGCGATGAAGCTTCATTTGAGGTGCTCCTTCAATAAGACTGATAGCGCGACGCTCACTGCACCTTGATGCCGGCAGTCTTGACGACCTCGCCCCATTTCTTGGCTTCGGTGGCCTCGAAGGCGCCGAACTCTGCCGCCGACATGATCATCGGCTCGGAGCCGAGATCGGCGAAGCGCCCCTTGATCGCCGGGTCGCCGAGCACCGCGTTGATCTCTTTGTTCAACTTCTCGATGATGTCGGCCGGAGTGTGCGCCGGCGCGCCGATGCCGTCCCACACCACAGCCTCGTAGCCCGGCACGAACTCCGCCAGCGCCGGCACGTCGGGCAAGGAATCCGAGCGCTTTCTGGTCGTCACCCCGAGCGCGCGCAATTTGCCGGCGCGTATGAAGTTGATAGATTGCAGGATCGGCGTAAAGCCCGCCTGCACCTGGCCGCTGAGCAGATCGGGCATGTAGCTTTCGCGATACGGCACGTTCACGAGCTTCGTGCCGGCCATCATGTTGAACAACTCGCCGGCCACATTGGTGGCGGCGCCGGCGCCGACCGAGGCGTAATTGATCTTCCCCGGATTGGCCTTGGCGTAGGCGATGAATTCGGAAAGCGTGTGCGCCGGTACCGACGGATTGATCACCAGCACCAGCGGCAGCAGCACCAAGCCTGAGACCGGGGCGATATCGCGCAGGTAATCGAAATCGAGATGGTCGTAGAGCGAGATGTTGATGGCGTTGGTCATGGTTGCGGTGAGCAGCGTGTAGCCGTCGGGTGCGGCATGGACCACGAGCTGCGTGCCGATATTGGCGGCGCCGCCGGGCCGGTTGTCGACGATGAATTGCTGGCCGAGGCGCTGCGACAGCGATTGGGCGACGAGGCGAGTGGCGATATCGGGTGCGATGCCGGCGGGATACGGCACGATCACGCGCACCGGCCGCGTCGGATAGCCTTGCGCCGCGGCGACGCCGGATAACAGCGGCAGCGCGGCAACGCCGCCTGCCGCGCGCAATAATCGTCGACGCGAATATGTCATACGGGTGTCTCCTTCGCGGCGGTCGTGCCCCCGGCACGGCCGTCGCATTTCATTCCGGCTTGGTACCGGAAAATTTGACGACCTTCGCCCACTTGTTGGTTTCATCGCTCAGGAACGCGCCGAATTGCGCCGAGGTCATCGGCATCGGCTCGCCGCCGAGATCCTTGATCTTGGCCTTGATCTGCGGATCGGCGAGGCCGGCGCCGATTGCGGCGTTGAGTTTGTCGATGATGTCGGCCGGCGTGCCTTTCGGGGCGCAGGTGCCGTCCCAGGCGGTGGCCTCGAAGCCGGGCAGAAATTCGGCGACGGTCGGCACGTCCGGCAATACGCCGGCGCGCGTCGCGCCGGTGACCGCGAGCGCCCGCAGCCTGCCGTCTCTGATAAAGCCGATCGCCGCGGTGATGGTGATGATGAAGGCCTGCACGCGTCCGGCGATCAGATCGGTAAATGCGCCGGCGGGACCGCGATACGGCACGTGAGTCATCTCGACGCCGGCGGTGAGCTTGATCAGCTCCGCGGCCACGTGCATCGGCGTGCCGACGCCGGGCGAGGCCATGTTGATCGCGCCGGGATGCGCCTTGGCGTAGGCGATGAATTCGGGAAACGTTTTTGCCGGAAAGGCGGGATTGACCAGCACCACCATGGGCAGACTGATCAAGCCGGCGACCGGCGCGGTGTCGCGGAGAAAATCGAATTTCAGGTTCTTGTAGAGCGAGGCGTTGATCGCGTTGGCGGTCAGACAGGTGAGCAGCGTGTAGCCGTCGGGGGCTGAGCTCAGCACCGCTTGAGTGGCGATATTGCCGGCGGCGCCGGTGCGGTTTTCGACGACGAACGGCTGGCCGAGCCGCTGCGACAGCCATTGCGCAAAGACGCGCGAGATCAGATCGGGCGTGCCGCCGCCGCCAAAGCCTTCGAAGATGCGCACCGGCCGCGTCGGGTACTCGGCCGCAGCGGCAAGCCGCGCCAAGCCGGGCATGGCGGCGCTTGCCGCCGCCAAGCTCAAAAAGAACCGCCGGCGCGGAAGTGTCATGGCGTTCCTCCACGGGCGCGCAACGCTTCGCCGCGCGCGATGTTAGCAGTGCCGGCCCTTCCGCGTACACCGCGCCACGTGTAGCATGTTGTCGCCGTCGGGCTGCATCGGGAGATGATCATTATGATGCTTCGACGTCGGGAATTCTTGCGGTTCGCTGCGGCGCTGCCGATCATGCCGTGCGTAGCGCGCGCAGACACCTACCCGTCGCGGCCGGTGCATCTGATCATCGGCTACGCGCCGGGCGGCTCGGCCGACATGACGGCGCGGCTGTTCGGGCAATGGCTGTCGCAGCGGCTCGGCCAGCAATTCATCGTCGAAAGTCGGCCGGGTGGCGCGACCAACATCGCCACCGAGGCGGCGCTGCACGCGCCACCGGACGGCTACACGCTGTTTCTCGCTTCACCGGCGAACGCCACCAATCCGGCGCTGTTCGCCAAGCTCAATTTCGATTTCATCCAAGACAGCACGCCGATTGCGGGCCTGATCCGCTTTCCCGACGTCGTGGTGGTGAACCCTGGTTTGCCGGTCCACACCATTCCGGAGCTCATCGCCTACGCCAAAGCCAATCCCGGCAAGCTCAACTTTGCGTCGTCGGGGATCGGTTCGACGCTGCACGTCGCCGGCGAACTGTTCAAGATGATGACCCGGGTCGACATCGTTCACGTCGCCTATCGCGGCGGCGCGCCCGCTCTGGTCGATCTGATGAGCGGTCGGGTGCAGGTGATGTTCGACAACGTGCCGACCTCGCTGCCGTACATCAGGGCGGGAAAACTGCGGCCGCTGGCGGTGACGTCGACGACCCGCGCCGCGGTGCTGCCCGACGTGCCGGTCGTGGCCGATTATGTGCCGGGCTACGAGGCGAGCGCCTGGTACGGCCTCGTCGGGCCGAAGGGTTTGCCGGCCGACGTCGTCGATAAGCTCAACCGCGAGATCAACGCCATCCTGGCCGAGCCGGAGGTGAAAGCGCAGCTCGCCGGTCTCGGCGCCTCGCTCCTGCCCGGCCCACCGGCCAATTTCGGCGAGCTCATCGCCGACGAGACCGACAAGTGGGGCAAGGTGATCCGGTTCGCGGGCATCAAGCCGGAGTGAGGCGACGTTCGCGGCGCATATGAACAAAAGATCGATTGGGTTGCTGACGCTATGCCTCGTTGCATCCGTCGCCGGTCGAGCGGCTGCGCAGCAGCAATCCTGGACCATCGTCCTGCGCCCTTCTGATGTCCTCGTTGGCGAGGCTCTTGCGAAGCTGGATACGCGCCATCAATGGCAATGGCGTTTCGATGACAATGGAAAATTTGAAGTTGCGCTTCTCAAATCTGCGTCGCCAGTGCCGGCGCCGGAGTGCCGGATGCCGTACCTCATTCTGGCGATGCCGCTTTATTATCCGGAAACGCCGAAGCAGGCGCCGCTGTCGGAACGCCGTGCCGTGTATGATGCGCTGATGGCGATGCAGGAGACCAGAAAAGGCAGCCTGCAGGTTCGGACCGAAGCCTTGTATTACGTCAGGCAGCGCGCATCCGGCGCCGAGCTCACGACGTGCAATCTCTATTTTGTTTTGCCGCTCGATTGGCGACTGCGGCAATAATTATCGCACTGTCTACTCCGCCTTGACGCCGGCGGTGCGGATCACTTGCGCCCATTTGTCGTATTCGGCGGCGACGAGCTTGGCGAACTCGGCCGGCGACAGCGACAGCGGCGCGTCGCCGAGCTCGGCGATGCGGCGCTTGATCGTGGCGTCGGTGAGCGCGCCCTGCATCGTCGCATTGAGCTTGTCGACAATCGCGCTCGGCGTGCCGCGCGGCGCCGCGATGCCGACATAGATGCTGGCTTCGAAGCCGGGCAGATATTCGGCGATCGCCGGAACGTCGGGCAGCACCGGCGCGCGCGTTGCGGTGCTGACCGCCAGCGCCCGCAGTTTGCCGGCGCGCACCTGCTCGATGGATGCGGCGAAGGTGCCGAAATAGACCTGGACCTGGCCGGCGAGCAGATCGACGACGGCAGGTCCCGCGCCGCGATACGGCACGTGCACCATGTCGATGCCGGTCCTGCTGCGGAACAGCTCCCAGAACATGTGCGGCGCGCTGCCGACGCCGGCCGACGCGATGGTCAGCTTGCCCGGATGCTCCTTGGCGTAGGCGATCAGTTCGGGAACGGATTTGACCGGCAGCGATGGATTGACCACGAGCAGGCCGGCGCCGCGCGAAATCGTCCCGACTGGAACGAAGTCGCGCACAATGTTGAAGTTCAGGTTTTGGTAGAGCGTCGTGTTCCAGGCGTCCGCCGACGTGGTGAGGAGGAGCGTGTAGCCGTCCGGCGCCGCGTGGGCGACCGCCTCGGCGGCGAGATTGCCGCCGGCGCCCGGCCGGTTCTCGACGATGAATTGCTCGCCGAGCTGTACCGAGAGCCATTGCGCAATCAGCCGCGCGTAGGTGTCGCTGATGCCGCCGGGCGGAAAGCCGGAGATAATGCGTGCCGGCCGCGCCGGGTAGGCTTGCGCCAACGCCGCGTGCGACAAAGCGGGAAAAGCGGCAGCGCCGGCAAGCGCATGCAAAAATGTCCGACGAGCAAGCTTCATGGTCTTCCCCGATTGATCAAACGTCGTTCGGCTCGGCATCGAGCCGCACCACCCAGCCTTCAAGTCCGGGCTTGGCGGCTGGATAGCGCTTGAGCACCAGCGGATCGTGGCCGGGCACGACGTGCTGCGGTGCGCTGGCGAGTTTTTTCAGCGTGACGTAGCCTTCGACCACTTCCTCGACGTTGTGGGTGAGCGGAAATACCCGGCCGCCATCGATATGGGCATAAAGGTGGCTCGCGTCGGCGGCGAGCACCACATAGCCGAGCCGCGTCTTCACCCGCACGCTCTGCAATCCCTTGGAGTGGCCGCCGATGCGGTGCACCGTGACGCCGGGCACGATCTGATCCTCGCCATCGTGGAACCTGCAGCGCCCGGCGAAAACCTTGCGCACCATGGCGATGACGTCCTCGACTTCGAACGGTGCGCGCAGCGCCTGATGGCACATGCAGCGGCCGGTGGCGTAGGCCATCTCGCGGTCCTGCAAGTGATAGCGCGCCTGCGGAAACAGCGCGTAATTGCCGCAATGGTCGTAATGCAGGTGGCTGATGATGACATCCTTGACGGCACCAGTCGCGATGCCGAGCGCCGCCAAACCGTCGCGCACCGGCTTGATCATCTCGCGCTGGCGCTTTTTGCCCATGGCTTCGTCGAAGCCGGTGTCGAGCACGATGGTGCCGGACGGCCCGACGATCGCCCAAACAAAGAAGTCGAGCGGCTGCAGCACGTCGTGCGGATCGCCGTCGATGAAATTGGCCGGCGAGCGGCGGTCGTGATGGCCGTAACGGATCGCGTAGACTTCGTGCAGGTCGTCGCTCATGGCGGCCCTCTCGCCTCGGTGAGGGCAGTGTAGCATCGCGGCGGCGCGAAAAAACAAAACCCCGGCGAGCCGGGGTTTTGCAAAATCCGATGCGGATTTTTACGGCAGCCGTTCGCGGCTGCCATGGCTTACATCTGTCCGTACTTGCGTAAGACCTCGCGGCAGCGGCTGCTCACGCGCCAGCTGTGGGCGGCAAGCGTTGCACCGCACTGCAACAGGTTGGCGAAGGTCATGCCGGCCGAGCGGTCGCAATACCTGGCGGCGGCCGGGCGGCATGGCGCCAGTTCGGCAAGATCGATGGCGTTGGCGGCACTGGCCGAAAGGCCAATGAAAATAACAGCGGTAATCAGCAGCTTCATGCTTCGAGGTCCCCGTCGATGATTTGGCTGGATAACCAATTGCTTACCGTGAAGCGGCGGCAAAGGCCAGCGCTTTTGTGCAACGCGGTAGTCAAGGTAAACGTTTGAAATATCGTGTGATTTAGCGGCCTTGTGAAACTGATTTGCGGCACTGCCCTGCTATCGCCGCATTTGGGCCGGGTTCAGCGCGGAACGCGGCGCCGCGCGGGTGATCCACGCCGCCGGCTCGGCCCTGTCGTTCCTGCGCCGTCGCGCAGAAATAACGGCCGTTGGTAATCACCGCTTCGTCGGGGCCAGCGCCTTGGCCTTCGCGTTGTTTTGAGTGAACTCGCGATGTTTCAACGCGGCCAGCGACCTGAGGGCTGCGAGGGTCGAAGGTTTGAAACGGGATCGTGCTGTTGCCAACAGACCAGTCCCACTCGCCGGGGGATAAGCATTGACTGCCAGCGACCAGAGGAAATCGTCCCCGCCGGGGTGTGCCGCGGCGTTATGGCAGTTCATGCACCCAGTAAAAATGCTCCCTTGGTCGAACGTCTCCATGGTGACGTTTGAGAAGCTGGACAGGACGGGCGTGGTCTTGGTGCTGCCAGGTATGGTGAAGTTCGGTGATCCCGGATTCGCCGGCGTTGATCCAGGGGTAGGCCATTGCGTCATCACCAGTTGGTAATACTGCCAGGGCGAGCCGGGGGCCGCGGCCGCGAGCAGCTGCTGGTAGGCGCTATTGGTGGCCGGAGTATTGTCCGGCGCGCCCGGCAGCGGCGGAGTGCCGATGCGCTGGGTCCGGGTCACGTTGAACCGTTGAGCTTGCGCAGCATCGGCGGCATCGGTGCCGGCGGAGGATTCGCCGGACATGCCGGTTGTTGCGGCACACAATAGGGGTCATTAGCCGGCATGGCGGCGCCCTTCCCGTCATTCAAGTTGAAGGCCGTGTTGCTGGTGGGCGTGGCGCCGGTGACCACAGGAACATTGTCAATCTGTTCGAAGGTGGACCAAATCCATTGCGGCCGAGTCGGAGTTTTGGTCACGATGTGCAAACCCACCAGACCCATGTCGCGCAGCGAGCATTTTGGGTGGGCTGGATCGCTTGCCGAATCAAGCACCCAGGCCTTTTTGATGTAGTAGCGTGACCGGAGATTCGCAGGAATACCTTCCATGTCCATCCATGCCGACTTCAGGTCGACGCTGTTTTCAGCCGGACATTGCTGTCCGCCCACGGTGGCGCCGTTGGAACAGAAGGTGACGTTGCCCAGGTTCGACTGCAGATACCACTTGTTGCCGACAATCTGGTCGTGCTCTGTCTGGTTGTAAGAGGCTTGGAAACGCAAATAGTGTTGTTGGGCGGGGCTCTGGGAAAATCCGCTGGAGATGACGGGCCCGACGAAGGACGGACCAAAATCCGCCAGCCCCAGGTTGCCGAATTTTGTATAGGACGCGAGCGCCAGGTCGCCCCAGGCGATATTCACTGACGATCCACAAGGATTGGATGTTCCGGCGAAGTTCGGCCATGGCGCCGGCGCCGGCGGCGGGTTCGGGGAGTTCGGCGGCGGAAACATCTCCCAGTCCGCCTTGTAGGTTTCGAACACCAGCGGCGCGTCCACCGGAAAATTGGTCCGCGTGGGGTCTGGCACGCCGCGCTGACCGTTTGCCGCCGGCCAGATCAACGCAATGAAACTTCGCCAGGAGAAGTCGTCAAAGAAATTAATGCCGTTGTCACATTGCAGCACTTGATTGCTGACGTCGACGGGAAGCGTCGAGGACGAGATCGAGGGCGTTGGCGCGGGGCAGGGCGCTGCCCAAGCGGTTGGGCAGAGCACCAAAAAAAACACGCCCGCCAAGGTATTGCGGGCAATCCGCGCGGGCACCTCTCCCGTTGCCATCTTTCTTGCCATGACGGTCCCCCTTTTTGCGCGCCAGGAAATCACGCTGAACGAAGTTCCGTGAGCAGCCGGAACTAACAACGCCGATGGGTCTTACGCCGGATAGCCCGCGTTTTGCCAAGCGAGGAAATCGCTGAGAAACTGTGCTTTTGTGAGGGCGTCCCATACGCCTTCGGGGCATCCGACTTTCGGCATGCTGCCATTGGACACCGCAGTGTTGATATCGGTCCAGCTGGCTTGCACCGCAGCGGGATCCCAGAGATCCAAGCCCATCACGTTAATCATGTGGCTGCGATAACACGCGGTAAAATACGGCTTGACTGTGGATTGGAATCCGACGGGAGCGGCCATAGTGCTTCTCCTGTTACCTGAGCGGCCAACATCCTTGGATTGCCGCACGGTCAATCACAATTTGTCCGAATTTCGCGTTTTGAGCAAGCCGAACATTTAAGCTTTTTGCACCTGCGGACGGCGCCCAAGGCATCGACGCGAGGCGAGCCTGCTGCGGTCGCAGGCGCGTGCGTCTGGCCGTGCAAATCTCCCGGCTCGTTCATCGCAACGGCACCTTCGTAAAAGCGCGTTGGAACGGACCGTATCTTTTTCATCCGTTTCGCAAGCCGCTTTCGTCAAGGACGCGATGCGTCAATGTCGCACGGATGGGTGCCCGACGGCGCCTTGTCATCGGCTTTGCCGACGAGCTACCGTTCGCTAGCCGGCCGGCAACAACAACGTCGGACCGGCGACCTTCGGGAGGAACATCATGAGCTCAACGGGTGCGACCGGTGCCGCCGCGTGGTATCGCTCGCTCAGTTGGACGCAGTGGAAAGCGCTGATCGCCTCCAATCTGGGCTGGACCTTCGACGGCTTCGAAGTGTTTGCGCTCATCCTCACCATGGGCGCCGCGCTGCACCAGCTGCTCGACCCTTCGCAATATAAATACATCCCGGCCTATGCGGGCGCGGTCATCGCCATCACCGTGTTCGGCTGGGGCGCCGGCGGGCTCCTTGGCGGCATCCTCGCCGATTACATCGGCCGCAAGCGCTCCATGGCGCTGACGATTCTCGCCTATTCGTTGCTGACCGGATTGAGCGCGCTGTCGTGGAGCTGGCTGTCCTTCGCGATATTTCGCTTTCTGGTCGGGCTTGCGATCGGTTCGGAATGGGCAACCGGCGCCTCGATCACGGCCGAGTTCTGGCCGGACAACGCGCGGGGCAAGGGCGGCGCATTCCTGCAAGCCGGTTACCCGATCGGCAGCATCCTTGCTTCGACCGTCTGGGTCCTCATCGGCACATCCGGGCCCGGTGCCTGGCGCTACATGTATCTGATCGGCGTGCTGCCGGCGCTCATCACGGTCTGGATTCTGCGCAACATTCCCGAATCGCCGCGCTGGGAGGAGTCGAACAGGCAACGCCGCGCCGCTCACAAACTGCGGCGGCAAGGCGAGGCGCTGCGCGGCGAAGACGCTGCCCTCGCGCGCTTTACGCTCTTCGATATGTTCGCCGAGCCGGCGGTGCGAACGCGTCTCATTCTGACCTTCGTCATGTCGCTGTCGGTGACGATCGGCTACTGGGGCGTGTCGACCTTCGTGCCGAGCTATGTCGGCCAGGTTGCCTCCGGCCTCGGGTTGGCCGCGCAGCGCTGGGTCGGATTGGCCGGCCTCGTTCAGAACATCGGTGCGCTGTGCGGCTTCTTCTGCTTCGGCTTTCTGGCCGATGCGGCGGGCCGGCGGCCGACCACGTTCCTCTATTACCTGATGTGCCTGATCCTCACTCCGATCGTCTATCTGTGGGTGAAGGAGATTCATCTGCTGCTGCTGGGGTTCGCCGTGTACGGCTTTTTCATCCAGGGCGTGTTCTCCTGGACCGCGGTGTGGCTGCCGGAGCTGTTCCCGACGCGCATGCGCGCCACCGCTGCCGGCTTCATCTTCAATACGCCGCGGCTCATTTCGGCGATGGCGCCGTTGATTGCCGGCAGTTTGATCGTCGGGCTCGGTGGCTACGGCCGCGCTGCGTCGATCCTCGCGACGTTCTACATTCTGGGCCTGATCGCCGTGCCGTTCTTGCCCGAAACCAAAGGCAAACCGCTGCCGGAAGCCGACACGTTGGCGGAGCCGCAAGCGGCGGGCTTCCAGGAGAAGACAGCGTAATTTCTCTCGAGCTGTCATGGTCCGCGAAAGCGGGCCATCCAGTAAACGCCTTGCTATCGGTGATTACTGGATCATCCGCTTGCGTGGATGATGACGGGGAATGAGTTTGTACTTTAACGCGGGTAGTATGAGGATGATCGCGAATAGAAAAATGCCCGGCTTGGTAGCCGGGCATCACGATCTCAAATCTGTCGAATCGACGAGCTACGCCGCAGCGGCGGTGAGGTTGCCGAAGCGCTGCAGATTTTCCTTCTGCTTCTCGTTGCGCGGCGGCAGCTTGAACAGGCGCGCCGCAGTGCCGCCGAGGATGTTGTGCTTGGCCTTCTCGGAGAGGAACGGCAGGTCCCAGATCGTCGACGGCAGGTCGAAATCCCAGTGCGGATAGTCCGAGGAGTAGAGCAGCTGCGTTTCCGCGTTCATCATGCGGAACGTGCACTCCATCGCCTTGTAGTCCTGGATCTCCATCGGCTGCGTCGAGTAGTACATGTCGCGCATGTAGTCGGACGGCTTCTTTTTGAGAAGCGGCGCTTCCGACGGCCGCAGCATGTATTCGTGGTCGAGCCGCTGCATCAGGAACGGCACCCAGGCGAGCCCGGCCTCGATCCAGATCACCGGCAGTTTGGGGAAGCGCTCGCCCATGCCGTTGACCACCCAGTTCGTGCAATGCAGCACGTTGTACCAGGAGAAGCCGAGCGCGTGCGCCGCCATGAAGCGGTTGCAGCTGCGATAGATCGGCTCGCCCCAGTTCGGGCCGGAATGGAACGACAGCACCAGGCCGCGCTCTTCCATGGCCCGGTACATCTTCATGTAGGCGTTGTCGTAGACCGCCATGTGCGGGCGCACGGTGGTGACCATGAAGCCGCCGACATGCTTGCGGTCGCCGAAGGTCTCGACCTGGCGCAGCGACGCCTCGGGATCGGAATAGGGCAGGCACAGCATCGAAAAGAACCGGCCACCCGACTCCGGCATCACCTTCTCGGTGAGCCAGCGGTTATAGGCCCAGCACAGGTCGACTTCCATTTCCTTCTGCGGATGCATGCCGATGTTGAGCATGCCGGTCGGGAACAGGCAGGAATAGTCGACGCTCATGGCGTCCATCCAGCGGTGGCCGAGCTGGATGTCGCGTTCCCCGCCATTCGCCGCCTCGGTCTTCTCCGAGCCGCGCATCGGATAGCGGGTGACGCGGCCGCCCATGTCCTGGTAGCCGACGTTCGACGGCATGATGCCGGTGCGGTTGCGCTTGCTGCCGGCCGACAGGCTCAACTGGCGCAGCACGTCGTTTTCCATGAACGGCAGCCATTCGTTCTGGCTTTCGTTCTCGTAATGGTGGGCGTCGACGTCGACGATCACCAAATCGTCGAGGTTGCGCTGGTGCGCCTGCTTGCGCGCGTGCGCCAGCAGCCGGCTGGTGTTGAGCTCCTCGATCGTTACGCGGCGACCGCGATCAGCGATGAGATCCATGGCGTTTCTCCTGGCTTATCCTGTCTCGTCTCATTCCCATCTTTTCGTCATTGCGAGCGAAGCGAAGCAATCCAGCCTTCTTCAGCACAACCGCAGGCCTGGATCGCTTCGTCGCTTCGCTCCTCGCGATGACGCAACTCACCTTCCCGTCCAGCTCTGCCACATGCCGAGTTCGAAAACCGCGAGATCGGCGGCGCGCAACAGTCCACTCGCCGTCACCATGACGTCGGTGGCGGAAATCGAATTCTTCGGCACCGGCGTGATCGCTTCGCCGGCCTCGACCCGGGCCGTGTAGACGCGGCAGGCAGCGGCCATCAGCTTTTGCAGCGCCTCGGCGGTGACCAGATCGAGCTTGCCGTCGACGATGCCGCGCTCGAGCGCGGCGGTAAGCCGCGCGGCGTCGGCAGAGGCGCCATCGACCACCGCGACCTTTGGCTTGTCCGCCGGGCGAGCCGCCACCGGCCGGCGCGCGGCTTTGCCCGCGCTCTTTGTAGCGAGTTTGGCCGCGGGCTTTGCCGGTTTGGCGATGGCCTTTGCCGCGCGCCTAGGCGACGACATAAAGGTCCTCTCCTTTTTGCACGGTCTTGTATTTCTTCAGCTTCAGCTTGCGGTCGGAGACGCACTCGCCGGTCTTCATGTCGTATTCCATGCCGTGCCACGGGCAGACGAAGTGCATCTCGTCTTCCGAAAAGAACAAACCCATCGAGGTCTTGTCGGGCCGCAGCCGCTCTTCGACCTTGGCGATGGTCAAGCCCTCGCAGGCCGGGCCGCCCTGATGCAGGCAGAAATTGCTGTAAGCGTAGAATTCGCCGTCGTGCTTGAACACGCCGATCTCGTTGTCGCCGACGAACACGATGCGGCGGTCGCCGTCCTTCAACTCCGCAAGCTTTGCCACGAACTTTTCGGCCATCTGCGTCTCTACCCCTCGTTTCACCTGGCTACGGCCGGTTTTGTTGCTTTTGGCCGGGCTCGGAACCAGCTATGCATTTAGCACAAAGCGCGGCGCCCTGCGACCGCTGTTCCGTACATTACATCACTTAATCTCAATCCCACGGGCCGCAAAGCGAAATCCCCAAAGCAGCCCAGCAAAGCCGGCATAGCTGGGCCGTCACCTCACATAGCGCTTTTCCCGGGCGCAGCGCAGCACGGAGCGCAGCGGAGTGGTGGGCTGCAGACCCGGGATCGTCACAGGCCGCAGAGTCTCGGACGATCCCGGATCAGCGGTGCACTGCTGCGCGCTGCACCGCATCCGGGAAACCAGCATTATCTTTTTGCGCCCGTGCGCCCCACGTCTCGGCGCCGCCCCCGGCTATGCCATCCGGTTCTCGATCTCGCCGATCTTCTCAATCCAGAGTTTCACCACGTCGCCGGCCTTGAGGAACGTGCCGCTTTCGGCCCCGGTACCGGACGGCGTGCCGGTGAGGATCAGGTCGCCGGGATGCAAGGTCATGTTGATCGATAATTGCTCGATCTGCTCGGCGAGCGTGAACAGCATCTTGCCGGTATTGGAATCCTGCTTCAATTCGCCGTTGACCCAGAGCTTGAGGCCCAGGTTTTGCGGGTCCGCGATGTCGCTCGCCGGCACGATCCAGGGGCCGAGCGGGCACGAACCCTCGAAGGTCTTGTGCTTGGTCCAGTCCATCTTGAACGGCGAGGTCGGCGGCACCGGCGGCCGCCGGCCGCGATCGCGCGCCGACAGGTCGTTAGCGATCGTGTAGCCGGCGACGTAGGCCAGTGCCTTCTCTTTTGAAACATCCTTGGCCGGCCGGCCGATGACGGCGGCAAGTTCGATCTCCCAGTCCATCGCCTGGGAATAGCCGGAGATTTTCACCGTGGCGCCCGGATCGGTGATGGTGCGCGTCGCCTTGATGAAATGCCACGGCTTGAGCCCCTGTTCGTGCGGATCGGCCGGCGGCGGGTTGCCCTCGCGCGCCGCCATCGCCGCGGCGTGATCGGCGTAATTGGCCCCGGCGCAATAGATCGCCGAGGGAAAGCGCACCGGGGCGAGCAGTTTGGTCTTGGCGAGTTTTTGCCGCTTGGCCCGGCTCTTCGCCGCACCGGAAGCGGCCTTGCGCAGAAGACCGTCGGCCGCCTTCCAGTCGTCCAAGATGTCCATGACGGTGGCGTAGCCGGCCTTGCCGGTCAGCTTCGCGGCATCGAACACCTCGTCGCCGACGATAACGCCGGCGCGCGGCCCATCGCTCGATTTATACGTGGCGAGCTTGTAGCCCGCGGCCTTTGACGCCGCTTTGGCAGCCATGTGCGTTTACTCCCATGCCCGAAAATATTGTGCGGCGACCAAAGCCTTAATCCCGGCGGATTGGCAAGCCCGCCTTGCGCGCCGCGAGGTTTTGCGGACTTGAGTTGGCGCCAGCGCAGTGATTGAGTCCCGCCAGCGCTTCAAGTAACGCCGCAGCTGGAGAGACGCGATGATAAAGCCCCGCCGCATCGGGCACGCCACGTTCGAAACGCCCGACCTGCCCAAGATGATCGATTACTACACCGAGGTGGTCGGGCTCGTGCTCGCCGAGCGCGAGAAGGACCGCGCGTTCCTCACCTCGCCGGTCGGCCTGCTCGCCATCGCGCTCAACAAGGGCGAGACCGAGCGCTGCACCACCTTGTCGTTCGAAGTGGCGCCGAATTCCGATTTCGGCGCGCTCGCGCGCGAACTGGAAAAGGACGGCATCAAGAGCGAGCTGCGCAACGATTCGACGCCCGGCATCGGCCCGGTGCTGACGTTCAAAGACAACAAGGGCACCACGATCGCGCTGTTCAAGGAATGGAGCTACCTCGGCAAGCACCTTGCGCATCACGGCGTCGGCGCATTGAAACTCGGCCACGTCGCCTGGGTGGTCAACGACCCGCAGAAGACCTGCGAGTTCTATCAGAAAGTGATGGGCTTTCGCGTCTCCGACTGGATCGACGACTTTTTCGTCTTCATGCGCTGCAACACCGATCACCACACGGTGAATTTCATCCGCGGCAAGAACGTCAAGATGCACCACATGGCGTTCGAGCTGAAGGATTTCATCCACCTGCAGAATTCGTGCGATCTGTTCGGGCAGAAGCGCATCCCGATCATCTGGGGCCCGCTGCGCCACGGGCCGGGCCACAACATCGCCACCTATCATCGCAATCCCGACGACCAGGTCATCGAGTTGTTCTGCGAGCTCGATCAAATGGTCGACGAGGAGCTCGGCTATTTCGAGCCGCGGCCGTGGCACCACGACACGCCGCAGCGGCCGAAGACCTGGCAGGGCGGCAAGACCAACGTCTGGGGCCCGCCGCCGCTGCCGGATTTTCACCGCGGACGGGAGTGAATAGAGCCGGATTGGTCTCATGACCTTTTCCTGATGCCGGGAGAGGTAATGACGACCGCGTTAAATAGACCATTGCATGTCATCATCCGCGCAAGCGGATGATCCAGTAATCACCGATGGCAAGGCGTTTACTGGATGGTCCGCTTTCGCGGACCATGACAGGTCAACGGTTGCCTCTGCTGGCATCGCGCCTACCTTCGCCGCCTTTGCGCGCGCTTGTTGCGCTGGCTCATGCGCGTCCATCCAGCCGGCGGCAGCGGGCAGCGCCAGTCCGCATCGGATTCGCTGGCCATGAACAGGCGGGCCTCGCGCTCTGGCGCGGCGCAATTGCGCGGGATCGCCGCCGTGAGCCGTTGCCGTTCGGCGAACAGGACGCGGCGGGGCAGCTCATGCACCGAGCGTTTCAGGCAGGCGCTGGCGTCGCCCATGCAGGCCCGCGCGCGCCGGCACGGCTTGCACCGGCAGTCGCGCCAGAATTTGAACAGCGTGCAATAGTGGCGCTGCACTCGCACCTTCTCGGCCTCGAAGCGGACGCGAAATTCCTCGCGGGCCAGATGGTCCTCGTAGGTCCGGGGCAAGTTTGTTTGTTTGGTCATGGCTGATCTCTTTGAGCAGCAGCGCGGAATATCCTCTGCCTCGTCACCGCCGGGCTTGACCCGCCGGTCCATGCTGAAGCGACGCAAGCAAAGCGCGGCGGCAAATTTTCAAAAGCGGCGCCGCCCTATGGATTGCCGGGTCGAGCCCGGCAATGACGACATAGAAGAACGTTCTCGCGGCGCGTTTTTGCGCCCGAGCTTTGTTTGTTCGATACGCACGGCCGTAGCCCGGATTGAGCGAAAGCGAAATCCGGGAACGGCGGTGCAGCCTTCATCGTCGCCCCGGGTTTCGCTGCGCTCATCCGG